>Ga0067045_1027385_pt1 | contig 175927 bp, 158 predicted proteins | sample TerdegcTABiofilm_FD_59184 | JGI IMG/M metagenome (GOLD analysis project Ga0067045, IMG submission 59184) | Combined Assembly of (Gp0054472, Gp0054536) Wastewater bioreactor microbial communities from Singapore -Terephthalate degrading...
CGAACATTGAAGTAAATGCCGTCTGCCCAGAAATAAACATATCGTTTGGAGGAAAGATCTCGTCTGGCCCAGTCTTTATAATCCTGCTCCCAGAGCCTCTTCAGCCGGACGATATTGGTCGCGGAAAGCCCCGATGCATTCTTCCCCAATATGGATTCCAGCACCTTGCTGAAATCTCCCGTGGAGATTCCTTTAAGATACAGTGCTGGGATTAAGGCATCAACCGAGGGAATCCGGCGCATATATCTCGGCAGAATATTGCTCGTAAAAAGCTGATCTTCTCTTTTGTCATGAATCCTGGGCTGTTTTAGCTTTAAGGGGCCGATACCTGTTACGATCTCTCTTTCAGGCAAGGAACCGTTTCTCACAACTAACCGCCTGTTCCTGGAGTCTTTTTCATTCTTAAAGCGGTCAATGTACTCGCTTACTTCGTTCTCAATCGCCGCCTGCAACATCCGGCAGGCTCCTTCTCGGATAATCAGTTCCAGGACGTTCTTTGCTTCTTCTTTAACTTGCTTTTCCCAATAATCGCGGTCATTATTCTCCACGGGCGTATCCTTTCCTCCCCTTCTTGCTAAAGGGGCTTCGTTTTTTGGATTAAACGTTTGGAGGATACGCCTTCTTTCTATCCTGTCCACAACTTTGGGTTATATCTCATTCCTTCATGATTATTTGCGACCAGTATAAGCCATTCACAGCCAAAGCTCGAACTTCTGCCCTTTCCATATCCACAGGTCTGACAAAAGGCTTCATCCAGCGTAAGGCGAATTCAGAAGATTGCCTGCATCTTTTCTTTTCTTGTGTTTCTTCGACCATCCACTTATAAGACCACCGGTCAGAGTCTTGGAGGGCATCGAGCTTCTTTTTATAGATGAACATCCATTTTTCCATTTCGCGCGAGATGTCCTCCTTACTTGGTTCTAAGTAGTCTGCCTGCGAGTTATCAAGCGCTTCATTTTCATCATCTACCTTACCCATTTCAGTTTTTGAAAGGAGTTTGCAATCAATTTTACAACCACCTTCATAAATACTGGCAATACTGGCATCCCATCCGGTAGCAGCCAATAAAACATCACAGATTTGATCAGGGCAAGTGCCGATTTTCCCTTCTCCAAAAGGAGAATTCTTTTTATAAATAAAAATATCCTTACTTTCGCCCTTCTTCCAAAGATTAACTCCATCACCTATCTTGCAACTTAACAACTCAAATCGGTTAAGCTGATTAACAAGGAATTCTATGTGGTTTAATTGATTGGGAGGAGTTGATACCGTATGCGTACTATTTCCTTCAGGCATACTATCTGAAAGGGTTAAATCTAGATCGAGCCATACTCCGTAAGATCCTGCTTTGTCGAAGTTTCTATCCCATGCAATTTTTGCTGGACAAGTCACCGCACCGGAAAATCCTTCAGATATCATTTTGCCGCGCCATATAAGCGCCTTTTTTCTGCTAAGATGTCCAACGGTTTCGCCTTCAATTTCAACTCTGACTGCATGAACGTCATCAGGATTATAGTCATAAGGTACTATTTTAGCCTGCACGTGCAACTCAATGTCTCCCTCACGCCTACTACCGCAAATCTTCTCCAGTGCCTTCTGATAAAAAGACACTCCGACAACGATGACGTCGAAAACACCCGGTGGCGTCGGAGATGGCACTGTGTTTTTCAGTTTGTCTTCGCTGGTGATAGTCGTCGCTTCGAACTGAGTCTGATTGCCTTTAATGGCACTATTTCCCGTATTCCTTCCGAACAGACCCAGTAAGTTCTCCAACAACGTCATCTTCTGCTCTTCCTCACAGCATAGTGAAAACACATATTAAGACAACACATTCGTCAGTTAACGAAAAGCTCACTCGGAGTACCCCATCGGGCTGCGATCAGGTGCAGCGGCTGGTTGGGAAATTTTATAAATTCAGATGGTTGAAATTATACGCGATACAGTTTCTATACTAACATCTCTGAAAAACTTCGCCGCCTTTGCGATCACCCTTGCACTTCTATCCGAATCACAGTCCAGATCTTTGCCCCATAGTTCAAGACCTGATAGCCATGCTTGATACAGTTCATCTATGTGGACAACAATTGGATGATTGGAGGATGTGTTCTTATAATCCATAATTCTCTGCATATCCTCAGCATTGGCTTTGCCCCAGGCATAAAAAATGATACTGGCTTTGCCCGAAAAACTTAGTTGAGACGTCGACGTAAACGTATGTAACACACCACAGCGGGCAGCATATAGATCAATTGCGGTACACTTCAATGGCTTTGCTTTGAGCAGGTATTCATCAACCCATCGTATAAAATCATCGCGGGTAGAAAATTTCGCCTTACTATCGAGCCAACCGGTAGTGTCAATGGCAGAATAAGTAAGAATTAAAGCCGGGATAAAAGCCTTCTTTTCAAGACAAGCATCGATGCCCGTTTTCAGTAACATAATATTTTCTAGTAACGGATATTCGCCCATTCGATTATGGTCCTATTCTGCCTAACAACAAAATCAGCGGTGGCTGAAAGGCGTTCGCCGGATTGTATTGTTATGCCGAACTTTATCTTCGAATTCGTTTCTCAGAGTCCATCTGCTGGCTTGCAAAATTAAAGACTTGCCTCCGGGGCCTTCTTTTACGGGCGAGTTCATCAAGGAAGTTCTTCTCAATCAACACCCTCTCTCTTCTTTTTTGTCCGGATTGGGAACCCACACATAGGCCTCAACCCAGAACCCGTCATCACCAGATCTATTGACCCTGGCATCAGAATAAATCTTGATGTTCTTGCGATAGCGGGACTCTCTGGCAAGATCCAGAATTTTATCGTAATCAAGTGGAGAATCCCCGACAATCACCCGACGGCTGTATTCAGTATTGCAGTTAAGGCAACAAATTACATCATTCCAATTAGTTTCACCGCTGTCCTTTTTGATGTCAGAATAATTTTCTATCTCCCCATTGATAAGTATAGCTGTCGCATACCGCTGATGATTGTGAGATGCACTAGTTATCAAGAATGTATCTTTTCCACATTTAGAACATTTGAATTTATCGGTCATCGCAATCCTCAATATCCTGTTGATTAAAATACCATTCCTACTGAGTCCATTCTAAGTATAACGTGTAGATCAGCCGCGGCCATGGGCCGTCGGCTGCATTTGCTGGTTATGTTTATCTAGTAAGCACCGATGTCGTTGTCTTTTAGACTGACTTTTACGCCATCGCGAAGCATGCTAATGAGCGGATTGTATTTCTCCTTCACGATTCCGAGCGGTAGGGCATCCCTCATTTTCTTAAGTGCTTCGATCAAGAAAATTTTTTCAGAATCAGACTGATATAAGATATTGGGATCAACTATTATGTAGCCGTCCACATCTTTCCTGAAGTTCTTGAACAAGTGATCGGTGAGGGTACTTTTGTGTTTATTGACTAGATCTGCCAGAACTTTATTTAGATCCGAGGACACAACAACTCTTGAGTTTTTTGCAACTTCAGACTCAAGGTGATAGGCATTAATAAACGCAGGTCCGATTAGTTCATTCTCATCCCAGTAGATTTCACCAAAGTCGATTGCACCCCTTACGGTGTAACCATTGCTGATAAATGTTGACCATATGTAAGAGATATTACTTAGAACAGCCTCTAATCCAAGAACAAGATCACCAACAATGATTTTGTCGTTGTACCCAAAGCAAATGGTGACGCTATCTGAGACAGTGTTAACGCGACATACGTAAGTTCGATGGGTTTCGTGCCCATCATCTTCCCCGACATCGGAGAATCCAGGCATCTCTGCTTTGATGGCTAGTATTTTATCAGGCGGATTTGATCTTGGATTGCCCCAGTTTTTCAATATGTCATTGGAGAATCCAAGGACATCAATAAAGCAAACATAGCCGGTACCTTTGAATTTTTTACTATTTCCTAGAATCAATTAGATGCTCCTTGAAACATAACAAGTTATTATCTGGACGAAATCGTCCCATTATACCCCCGAAAAAGGGGAGTTATCTATAAAGCACAAAACAGACCATTCTTCGAGGCTGTCAAAAATCAAGTGGACTTTTGGCCTCTTTTACCGTCTTGCTCGGCACACAATGAGTGTAAATCATCGTCGTTTTCACGTCGGCATGCCCAAGCATTGTCTGAATTGTGCGAATATCGTAATTCGCCTGTAAAAGATGCGTGGCGAAACTGTGACGAAAAGTATGCGAAGTGACACGCTTCGTTAGCTTTGTAAGTCTTACCGCCTTTTTCAATGCCTGCTGGACATGCGATTCATGAAGATGGTATCTCTTGCGCTCTTTTGTGCCTGGAACCGGTGTAAGCTCCTTTTGCGGAAAAAACCATTGCCAAATGAAATCTTTGGCGGCCGAGGGGTATTGCTTCTCCAGTGAATCAAAGAGGAATACACCTGAGTAACCTGACTCGATATCCTTGTCATAAAGCGCACTCACTGCCTCAAGCTGTCTTTTCAATTCCGGCATGATCGTCTGTGGAATGGGAACGGTTCGATCCTTATCGCCTTTGCCGTGCACGGTGAGAATTCCGTCCTCAAAATTGAAATTCTTCACACGCAAGCTCAGGCACTCGAAAAGCCTAAGCCCACAGCCATACAGCAATTTGACTACGATATCGAAAGGGTAGTCAAGATGCTTCGTAACCGCATCGATTTCCGGACGAGAAAGAACGACCGGAATATATTTTGATTTTTTGGCGCGGGGAACATCACGCTGATCACCGAATTCTTTGTCGAGGACATGCCGAAAAAGAAACAGCAATGCATTAAAGACCTGGTTCTGAGTCGAAGAGGCAACACGGCACTTCACGGCAAGATAGGTGAGATATTCTTTGACATCAACCGCGGAAAGCTCATCCGGCGGTTTGTCGCGCAGATAGCGCTGAAATTTGCGTCCCCAATCGGCGTATGTCTTGAGCGTTTTACGGGAATAATGCCTGATTGTGATCTCTGCAGCTAATTTGTCGATGGCTTGGTCCCATGAGGACGATTTGGTTTGCTCCAAGCAATGCCATTCGTTATAGCGCTTCCCCCCTCTCTGGGTCATTAGCGATTGCGGCGGGGATGGCTCTGCAACGGCTGTCTCAGTCATGGCGGAAATCCCTCCGCATGTGCCGCTTGGGTGCATTGTTGAGGGGTTTGTTTTTTTGACCGCAGCTTTGCTATGAATAAACGCACCTGCTCCGATCGCTCCTCGGGGGGAGGATATTTTAAACAAAAATCGAGGAAATAACGAAGCCATTTCCTGTAGTGTGCGCGAAAGACCTCAGGGATTGCCCGCTGCTGCAAAATGTTATTGTATTGGCCTGCTATATCATTTGGCATGGAAAGCATGGCTTTGGGGTCTCCGAATGGATAAGAACTTCCTTTTTACCGGGTGAACTATAAAAAACGCCTCCCGGGTATTCTGGGGAGAGGTATTCTGGGGACATGACACGTATTTTGTTGATGCGGGTATCCAACTGTAGGATTTTATTATGACAGGTACAGGACAGGACCCGAAAAAAGGAAAGGATAAATGCTGCAACTTTGTGGACTTTTTGAGAAACCATGTGTTCAACCCAGCAGTAAACTATGAGAGACGGAACAACGGTTAAGCAACAGCGAAAATCCCATATCAGAAATGACAGATTATGAAAACAAAAAATCCTTTCCTAACGTGGGATTAAAGTAATGTTCGACAAGAGAGGACAATTTCTGTAAATTTCATTTTCTCCCGGTAAGGATAACTCCGAAGAAGGAGGGATTAGAATGCGCCAAGCATGAATCATAATTGAAAAAAGGCGTGCTACGATCAAAGAGGCCAGAAGCCTGCTGGACTTTGACCGCTTCTGAATTAACAGGAAGAGAAAATAAAATGAAAATCATCGAATGCGTACCCAATTTCAGCGAGGGAAGAAACCGCGATGTCGTCGAGAGCATCGTTGCGGCCTTGACGGCCGTTCCCGGTGTCCGACTCCTTGATTACAGCCTGGATGCGGACCATCACCGCAGCGTGGTCACCTTCATCGGATCGCCGGACACGGTGGTTGCCGGGGCGCTGGCCGCCTGCAGCCGGGCTGTCGAGCTGATCGACATGCGGCAACATCAGGGCGGCGTTCATCCCCGCATCGGCGCGGTGGATGTGGTTCCTTTCATCCCTCTGGCTGATGCGGAGATGAAGGATGCCATTGCCGCCGCACACAGCTTTGGGGCCTTGCTTGGTGAGCAGAATCAAATTCCCGTTTACTTTTATGGAGCCGCAGCCTTGACGGCTGAGCGAAGGGAACTTCCCGATGTGAGAAGGGGAGGGTACGAGAGCCTTTCAGAAAGGCTGAAAGATCCTTCCTGGAAGCCCGATGCGGGTCCGGCGGTTTTTAATGCAAAAAGCGGCGCGACGGCTGTGGGAGCGAGAATTCCCCTTGTCGCCTTCAATGTGGTGCTGAACTGTTGCGATCTGGAACCAGCCCGGGAAATTGCCCGCTGCATCCGCCAGTCCAGCGGCGGGCTGCCGCACGTGAAAGCCATCGGGATTCCCCTGGAAAGTCGGCAGGTCGTGCAGGTCTCGATGAATCTCACCGATTACCGGGAGACTTCCATGTGCCGCGTTTTCGATGAGATCAAGGCCAGGGCTGAGTGTTTGGGCGTCGAAATCCTGGAATCAGAGCTGATCGGACTGGTCCCCCGGGATGCCCTGGGCGGAAGAGACCCCGAATATTTCAAACTGAAGGATTTCACCAGCAGCCGCATTCTCGAAGTGTGTCTCTGCGATCCCGATTTCCCATTCAAGAAAGCCGAATAATTCAGCTGATTATATATTGATCTCCGTGTTCCCTTTTCGACCCGTCCAGGGAGGGGAATCTCAAAAAGCGACGGCCTGCGCGGGGACAAACGCTCCAGCTCGGGCCGCGATCTGGACTATCCTTTGCTGTGTCTGGCAGTGCAGGGAAATCATCCTTCTCCCCGTTGACCAATCCATTTATCTCCCGGCGAAAATTATCAGTCATTCCGCGCTGATTTCCATCCTGGCTTCCCTGAGAACGTCAGGGGTCAAAATAAGAATTTTGGAAGTCACAAATCAGGGTTATCCTTATAGTTCATCCGGATAAGTTATCTTATAGTGGAATGAATCCATAGAATGATCAATAAAATGCCTTCAAAAGAATGTTATGAAATGAAGCGTTGATTTCATTTCCTTGTCCGGGAGGATGGAAAAGGCATGGAGGAAAGACAGAACCGGCTTTGCCGGAAATGGCCCTCTGGAATTCCGGGGGCTATGTCTGACAGAAAGGCAGTCTTCTCATGGGCATCACGAATTCAAGCACAGGAAAACACCGGAATGAAAGCGGCTTTACCCTCATCGAAATCCTGATCGTCGTCATCATCATCGGTCTCATCGCTTCCCTCATCGCACCCAATCTGATCGGAAGGTTCGAACGTTCCAAGGAGGAAATCGCCAAGACACAGGTGGAAATGCTGTCCTCCAGCGTCCTGGCTTTCAAGGTGGATGTCGGCCGCTACCCCGAAACGCTGGAGGAGTTGATCAAATCGTCGGACGCGAAATGGCGGGGACCCTATCTTTCCAAACAGATGATCCCCAGGGATCCTTGGGATCAGGAGTATCAGTACAAAGCCCCCGGCGAGCACGGTCCCTTTGACCTCTATTCTCTTGGAACCAACGGCAAGCTGGATGAACAATCCATCAAGAACTGGTAGCCATGCACCTTTCGCAATTTTTGCAGGAAACCTGTCATCTGACGGACGAGGACCTCAAAAAAGCTCTGAAGCTTCAGAGGGACCTGGGGGGGGAGCTCGGCCGCCTGCTGGTGCAGATCGGCGCCATGACCGAAAGTCAGCGGGTCGAGGCTTTGTCCTCGTATCTCGACATTCCCCTGTATACCGGCGGGAGGGCGATGGAGGATTCTCTGGCCGCCTTTCTCAGCAATCGCCTGGACTATGATTTCCTGCTCAAAAACCGCTTCATCCCCCTGGCGGTGGATCACGAAAGGAAACTCCTTGAGGCTCTGACCAGCGATCCTTTCAATTCCTCCATGTCCGATTACGTGGTCAAGAACCTTGGCTATGCCGTCCGCCTGATTCTCGCTCCGGAAAAGACCGTCGATGAACTGGCAAGGAGCTATCTGGACGGCCAGGATCGGGAGTTCGTATCCCTGGTCGTCGAAGAGGACGCGGAAAAACTCAAGGAAATGGCCTTCGAGGCGCCGGTGATCAAGTACCTCAACAGCCTCCTGAACAAGGCCGTGGAAATGCGGGCCTCCGACATCCATATCGAGTCTTCGGAGAAGAAATACCGGGTCCGATTCCGGATCGACGGGATTCTGCACGACATCGATACGCTGGAGGAGGCGTTTTATCTGGCCACGGTTTCGCGCATCAAACTGCTGGCGGAACTGGACATCGCGGAAAAGAGGCTGCCTCAGGACGGAAAATTCACGACCCGAATCGCCTCGCTTTTTCTGGACATCCGCGTCTCCACTCTGCCCACGATCAACGGGGAAGGCGTGGTCCTGCGACTGCTCTATCGGGAAAAGGTTTCCCTGGATCTGGATTATCTGGGGCTGGATGCGGACCACAAAGCCGTTGCCGTGGAACTGATTTCCCACCCTTACGGAATGATCCTCGTGACCGGGCCGACCGGATCGGGGAAGAGCACGACCCTGTATTCCATGCTGACCCGCCTGAATCATCCGGACCGCAAGATCATTACCATCGAAGATCCGGTGGAGTACCAGCTGCAGGGGATCAATCAGATCCAGGTCCGCGGTGAAATCGGATTGACCTTTGCCGCCGCACTGCGCTCCATTCTCCGCCATGACCCCGACATCGTGATGGTCGGTGAGATCCGCGATCGGGAAACGGCTGAAATCTCCATCCAGTCCGCCCTGACGGGGCACCTGGTCCTTTCGACCCTGCATACGAATGATTCCCCCAGCAGCCTCTTCCGTCTGATCGAAATGGGCATCGAAGACTACCTGCTGAACGCGGCCATCATCGGGGTCATGGCTCAGCGGATCATTCGGAAAAACTGTCCCTTCTGCAGCCGTCCCGATCCGGCGGCGGAACCACCGCTGCGGGAATACGGCCTTCATGAACTCGCCGAAAAGTACGCGCCCCTTCTGGAAGAGGGGATATCTCTCCGTCGCGGAGAGGGATGTCCTCAATGTGGGGAAACAGGCTATCGGGGGAGAATCGCCATCTTTGAACTCTTTGAATATACTGATGATCTCAAGGAGATTCTTCTGAAAAAGCGGTCACTGGAAGCCCTGCGCGCGGCCCTGACGGAACGGACGTCCTTTCGCCGGCTCCGGGAAGACGGCATCCTGAAGGTTGCCCGGGGAGAGACCACTCTTGAAGAAGTGTTGAGGGTCTGCTGATGGAATTTGCCTATTCAACCCTCGATTCTGCCGGTCAGGAAAACCGGGGCATCCTCTCCGCCGGTGATCGGATGGAGGCCCTGGCCAAGCTGAGGGCGCGGGGGCTGACGGTTACGAGTCTGGTCGAAAAGAGGAAAAAATCGGAGTTTCGGTTTGCCTGGCGCAAGGGGATTTCACTGCAGGATCTTTACAGCCTTTCCCGGGAAGTGAGCACCCTCCTGCGTTCGGGCATGCGGATCGACCGCTCGCTGGAACTGCTGCGCAACGGCGCGAAAAAGCAGGCCATCAGGGAGGTGCTGACCGCTGTGCTCAATGACGTCAAGGCAGGAGGCGATGTCGCGGCGGCCTTTGAAAAGACAGGCTCTTTTTCACCCTTCCTGGTCAGCATGATTCAGGTCAACGAGGCGGCCGGCAATCTGCAGGCGGCCTTCGAAAACATCGCCCAGTACCTGAAATTCCAGATTTCCTTCCGTGCGGAAATCCGGAATGCCATGACTTATCCTCTGTTCCTGATCTGTGCCAGCATCCTGACGTTTCTGGCCATTTTCCAATTTGTGGTTCCCCGGTTTTTCAGCATCTTCGGCACGAACACGACCAGTCTGCCCCTGCCTGCTCTCGTGCTTTACACCTTGAGCGAATGGCTCAACTTCACCAGCCTGGCCGTCTTTGCGGGCGCGGGCGGCGTTTTGTGGCTGGCCCGGAAACTTTATCCCGGCCGCGTTCGGCTGCCGAATCTTTCCAGCCGACTGATCTCTCTGCCCGGGGTGGGGAAGCTGATTCTCAATCTCGAAATTTCCCGCTTCTGCTATTCCATGTACTCCATGCTGTTAAGCGGCGTCGAATTCCTGCGGGCGCTGAGGCTTTCCATCTCTCTGATTCAGAATGCCACCCTGCGGAACGCCCTGACGCCCCTTGTGGGACAGATCAGGGAGGGGCGGAAGATTGCCGATGTCTTTGCCGAAATTTCCCTCCTGCCCGACATCATGCCGAACATGATCCGGGTGGGCGAGGAGAGTTCCAACCTGAAGGAAATCTTTTTTGAACTCTACACGATGTTCGACGAACGCTTCAAAAACAGCATCAAACGTCTGCTGACTCTTGTGGAGCCCGTGATTATCGTCGTGATGGGTGTCGTGGTCGGGTTTATCGTCATTACCCTGATCATGACGGTCATGAGCGTCAGCAGCATCAAGCTTTGAGGCGTTTGCGATGCGCGGCCTCCTGAAACGGCAGAATGGGTTTACGCTTCTTGAACTGGTGACGGTGACGGTCCTTATCGCCCTCATGCTTTCCGTGGCCCTGCCTGTTTCTTATGACATGTTCAGCCGCTACAAGGCCGCGCTCCGGGCTCAGGAGGTCATGTTGTACGTTTCCGGGCTTCACCGGGAATCCTTCCTTTACAGCGAGGAGCATCTGCTGGATTCCCGGAACAGCACCCTGATGGTGAATGGAAAGGACATATCCTTTGATGGTGTGCTCATCTCCGTCGAGGAGCCGATTTTCTTCTACCGCACCGGTGCGACCTCCAACGGTGTAATCCGGATTGTCTCGGGCAGTGAACGTTATCTCCTGAATGTGACCGCTCCCTTTGGAGCACTCAAACTGGAGCCGGAGGAGGAGCGCGGATGACGCGGCCTGGAGCCTTGAAAACAGGAGGATTTCTTGTTCTTGAGATCCTGATCGCCGGCCTGATCCTTACCTCCGGAATCGCCGCGACCATGTATCTTTTCCGGATGGGCTTCGAACACATGGAACGGGCGAAAATATCCAACACGCTGTCGGCGAAGCTTATTCAGGCCTCCGGTCTGATCCGGACTCTGGATCTGCAGAAAAAAAACGGAACGGAAGATATGGGCGACGGGGTCAGCCTCACCTGGGAAGCCCGTCCGCTCTCTTCTATCCAGCCGATCGCTGTCTCCGATGCGGGAAAGATTTCTTCTTCCCTTCATGACCTCTTTCTGTATCGGGTTGATTTTCATCTGTCGTTTCAGGGCGTGATGAGGGAATATCAGATCCATGTCTTCAGATACAAGTCGAAGTCTTCGACGAAAGATGCACCGGTCTGAGTCTCGGGGCTACACGCTGGTCGAGGTGATCGTGGCCATCGCCATTTTCGCGGTGATGCTCATGCTGGCAGGGATGGCCTTAAATCAGGGTCTCCGCCAGTACCACGGGCTGATGGAGAAAGGGCTCGATTTCTGGAGCTATGCCCGGATGATCTGGATCGACAAAAGCTTCAACTCGGTGACCGATTATTACGTCCGGACTCGGGCTGACGGCTGGTTTCCTTACTTCCGGGGCGGCACGGACAGCGTTTCTTATGTGTCCCTTGCGCCATTGGCCGGAAAGCTGCCCGTGGTGGTCTGGATAAAAAAGGAGGCGGATGGGAACGGGAGCTCCGCCCTGACCTATTATGAACTTCCTGTTTATACGATGACTTATGAGGAAATTGACCGGAGCGGCCTCTTCGGCGATTACAGAAAAGGGCAGGCCATCCGGATGCTGGAACAGCTCGACAGTGTTTCATTCAGATATTACGGTTATGACGCCGCAAAAGGACGATACGAATGGTTTGACCGTTTTGAAGGAAACAGGATGAAACGGCTCCCAGCGCTGATCCAGGTATCCTATCGCCAGGGGGATTCGAAGGGCAGCCTGGTTTTCAACCTCAACGTAAATTCGCTGTTGAAGACGGCTTACAATGCGACCTATTCCAACAAACCATAACCGCGGATCAGCCAGCATCCTCATGGTCTTCATGGTGGCGGTGCTGCTGACCGTGGGGCTGGGATTCAACTGGCTGGTCAAGGAGCATCTCAAGGCCGCGGAAAGCCTGAAGAACAAGACGGAGGCCATCGTCATGGCGCGGTCGGCTTATGACACCCTGATTTATCTATTGCTCAACGGAAAAGTGATGCCCCGGGAGGTGGTCCTTTCGGGTTTCGACGAAATGACTTCGCTCCGGAAGCTTCCCCTGGATAATACGGCGGTGCCGTTAGACGGAGATGTGAATGTCCGTATTCAGGACAGCAACGGTCTGCTGTCCCTGAACACCCTCAACGTCGAGGCCATGAAACGGCTGATTACAAGGCTTATCCAGATGGAAAATCCCGCTGTTCCGGTCGACAGCGTGCGGGACTGGACCGACCAGGATGATCTTGCCCGCCTGAACGGGGCGGAGGCCTTTTTTTACAGGAAGGAGGGCAGATCCTACGTTCCCCGCAATTATGCCCTTCAGTATCCGGAGGAGTTCGGTTTCGTCCGGGGGATGTCTCCCAAGGGATATGAGCGGATCCGTTCCAGTCTGACTCTTCTGCCGACAACCGGGTTCAACCCGAATACCGCCCCCGACGATGTCATTGTGTCCGCGCTGGATATCGATGAGGAAGCGCTGAAGCGGATCAGGGCGTACAGGGAAGAGGTCGGGGCCATTACCGAAAGCGCGCTGCAGGTTCTGACCGGGCGCAGAATTTCAAGGACTGCCACGGCAGCCTCCTGCACACCCTCTCTTTACATGGATGTCACGGTGAGTGCGGGACAGCCGAAGAGCATGTATTCCATTTACGCGGGACTGAGTTTGAGGCAGAGCAACGTTGCACCCTACAGCGTCATCTACTGGCGCGAGGAGTAGAAATGAGCATGGGACTGATCGCCGGTTACTGGCATAAAAATGGTCTGGAACTTTATCGGTACGTTCGGGGAAAGCCCGTCCGGATCGCCGGAGGCCCGCTGGAAAGTCTGTCGCCGGCGCGGGGTGTGCTGCAGAGGAATGTTCTGATTGTCGGTAGAGACCGCCTCTTTCATGTCCGGAAGCGGTATCCTCCCGCCTCGAAGGAGAAACTCATGCAGGCGGTCAGCCTGGAGCTGGGGGAACTTTTCCCTTTTTCCCGGCAGGATTATTTCTGTCGTGTCTTCCGATCCTCTTCAGCTTATACGGAACTTGATATCTGGGCGTGGGAAAGCGAGTCCTATGATGCCTTGAGAAAAATTCTGCCCTTTCATTATGCAGTTCCGGAGGATGCCGCTTTTTCTTCAGCCGCCCCGGAGCTCATGGTGTGGACTTACGGGGGGATAACTCACCTTCTGGCGGCAGAAAACGGACGGTTTCTCGGCGCGGCGTCCCATCCGGCCGATGCGGTCACGGAAGGGGATGTCGGAAGATTCCTGAAGAGTCTGGATCCTTACGGGGTCGAAATCCAGAAAATCCGGATTTATGGAGAGCTTCCGTTTTCCTTGAAACAGACCCCTGACCTGACGGTGGCCAATGAGACCGACCGGGGGTACCCGCCGTGCATCGCTGCGCTTCCATCGGTTTCTTCCCGTGAATTCCGGGCTCGAGGGGAAGTGCAGCTTCCTTCATACCAGGGACTGCTGCTGCGGATTGTCATCTATTGCATCCTCGGGTACGGGCTTTTTCTCTATCTGACCGTCCGGAATTTTGATCAATCCACTCAGGAGCTCCGGAAAATCTCCCGACAGATGGACCGGCAGATCCTCATGACGGACTCGGGCAAGGGGAACTCGCCCGAAGATTTTTCCGAGGTGCTCAAGGAGCTGAATGAAAAACGGGGGACTTTCCCGTCGCCGGTGCGCGCTCTGGATTTGCTGGCCCGGGTCCTGCCGAAGGGAAGTTGCCTCAATACCGTATTCTTCAATGGGAATAATCTGGAAGTCTGGATTCTGTCCAGAGAGCCCCTGGATGTCCTCCGGGTGCTGGCTCAGCAGAAAGAAATCCGGAACGTCAGGCTTAAAGGCCCGCTGAACATGGAACAGAAAGCCGGGCAGTATGCATTCAGCGTAGCGATCGAGATGGCAGGATAAAAAAGATGACGGACGCGGGAAAACAGGATAAGCTGAAGATCGTCGGAATTTATCTGATTGTTATTCTCGCTCTTCTGCGGTTTCTGGTCTATCCGCTTTACAGCGCCGTGGAGAAGGAGAAACGGGTCTTTGATGCGCAGCGGGAGAGCTACCTTCTGAAAGTCCGTCTCCTGAATCAGCAGCAAAACAGAAAAACAGCTCCAGAAATGGTTAAAAAGGAAGAGCTGGCTCCTTATCTCTATGAGAAAAGCCAGGATTTCATGGAGATCCAGTTGGGAATCGTGCATCGGCTGAACGGTGTCGCCAGAGAAAAAGGAGGGGAACTGGTGCGGTTTGAAATTCTGGAAACGATTCCGGGGAAGACTCTCAGTGAAGCGCCCGTTACGCTCTGGTTCAGTGGTCCGCCAAAAACCCTCATGGACATCCTGCAGACGGTGGAAACATCCAAGAAAATCCTGGGCATCCGAAATATGGAGATGAACAGGGGGCCCAGGGATTACGTGCTTTCTCTGACCCTGTCGGCATACAGGCTGGAACAATGATCCGGAAATTTCTGCCTGATATCGTTATCGCAGCCGTCATTGTGTCGCTGGCCTTTTTTTTCGCGGCGGGACCGCCCCCTTTGCCCGCCAGGCTGTCCGGCCAGATGGAAAAAGCAGGAGATGCGAAACCCGACAGGGAACCGGGGAAACCATGGGTTCCTCAACAGCCGTCGGATTCGGCGCTGAAGAAGAGGAATCTCTTTGCCGAGAGCGGAAGCTATGACGTCAAGGACAATTCACCCGTAACGGCGCTGCCGGAGAATCCTTATGCGCTGGTGGCCGTCCTGATGGGAAAGGAGAAGAAGGCGGTGCTCCGGGATTTCAACGGGGTGATCCGGACGTTTCCGGAGGGGAAAAAACTGATGGATGGATCCGTTATTGCCGAGATCGCTCCTCTTGCCGTCAAGCTGAAGAAAGGGAAAGAAACAAAGGAACTGAAGGTGTTTGATGTCCATCTCCGGACATCCGCGCCGGCGAAAAAGGAGACCGGAAAAATCGGTCGGAAAGGACGGTGAAATTCATGAAACGGTTGCCCCTGGTACTGTTGGCTGGAATGTCCGCCCTTGGAATAACCATTTTGTTTACGATGACTGGATTGGCTGATGATCTCTACACTTTTCGAGATAGAGGCGGACCCTCCTACTTCACCAATGTCCCCGGTCCGGGACGCAGCAAGGTGCGACTGCCTGTGGCGAAACTGCAGCCGCAGTATTCAAAGATATCGGCCATTCCGCGGAGGGGATGCGCTGCGTCGCCTCACGGCCCTGATTACAGCGAGGTCATTTTGTCCGCCTGCAAGCGGTTTTCTGTTGATCCCGACCTGGTCAGGGCAGTGATCAAAGCGGAATCGAATTTCGATCCTCAGGCCCTGTCGCCCAAGGGAGCCATGGGATTGATGCAGCTCATGCCGGATACCGCGCGGGATATGGGTGTATCCGATCCGTTTGATCCGGTTGAAAACATTCACGGCGGTGTCGGTTATTTAAGTCGCTTACTGACCAACCAGAACGGCGACCTGATCCGGGCGCTTGCGGCGTATAATGCCGGACCGACGCGGGTGATGACCTATGGAGGCATCCCTCCCTTCCGGGAAACATGGAATTATGTCAAGAGGGTCATGAACTACTATCAGATTTTCAAGGGGAAAGAAGATATATGACGATGACGGGATTCCATCGAAAGGTGCTGACTGGTGTTCTGATTTTCCTGCTTCCGGTTTTCCTGATCGGTTGTACGTCCCCGCCAGCCTGGCATCAGCCGGTGACCCTGGAAAGGTCAGCAGGAAAAGACCTGCAAAGTGAAGAGGCCGGAGGGATCGGACCTTCAGAGGAGGCAAAGCAGCCTGTTGTTGAGGAGATCAGGATTCCTGCCTTCGAACGGAAAGCGCCGGAGAAAATGCTTCCACCCAGCCAGCCCATCGATCCCCGTCGCCTCACGATGGCGAACCAGCCGGTGACGCTGAATGCCGAAAGGATGCCGCTCTCTGATTTCGTCATCTATGCCCTGGGGGAAACGTTGAAGGTCGCCTTCGTGATGGATGAAAAAATGATGAACAATAAAAAACCGATCACAATCAGGATGCCCCAGGCCATGCCCCCGGACAGGGCGCTGAACGTGATTCTGGGATTGCTGGAAAAGGAGCGGATTTATCTGGAAGAAAGGGCCGGCGCCCTTTATGTCCTTGAAGTGCCGCCTGAACCCCGGTCTCCCGTCGATGTCCGGATAGGCGTTTCTTCCGTGGATTCTCCGGCGGACATCCTGCAGATCGTACCCCTGCTCCACATCCGTCCTCAGGATGTGGAGCCCCTCATCAAGGATCTTTTCAGGTCAGACGTCGAGATCAAGCCATACACCCGGGAAAATGTCATGATCCTCCATGGCCGGGCGTCCCGGATGAGGCCGGTTCTCGAGTTTATCGCCACCTTTGACGTCCCTTATCTCCGGGACAAGAATCTCCTTCTTATAAGGTTGACGTACTGGCAGACAGAGGAATTTATTTCTCAGCTCACGAAAATTCTCGAGGGACTGGGATTTGCCGTCGCCAGAATGCCGAAAGAGCCGGGGCCTTACTTTCTGCCTGTCAAGCAGTTGAATGCCGTCCTTGCGGTCTGCCCCGACGGACAGACAGCCAGGACCATCCGGGGATGGAAGGAGAAGCTGGACACTCCGGAAGCGGCAGGGACGGAGTTCAAGACGTATACCTTCATTCCGAAATATTCCCGGGCAACCGATCTGCTTGAGTCCATCCAGAAACTTTACGGGTCAATGCCGTCATCCGACAGCCGGATGGTTCAACCGGCTGCGCTTACAACGCCAAGAGGCGTGCCGGCAAGGCCTGGAAGCGACAGAGGCGATGCCTTTGATGCCGCCGGGCTGAGAATGTCGGCGGATGACAGAAAGAACATGATCATTATCCTCAGCAAGCCGGACGTCTATCGAAATCTGCTGAATCTCCTCCAGGCCCTGGATGTGCCCGCCCGGCAGGTGCTCATCGAAGCGACCATCGTCGAACTGACGCTGACGGATGAGTTGAAGTACGGCGTGGAATGGTTTATCAGAAATTCCTGGGACGGCGATTCCTATACGCTGGGGACGCTGGGCAAACTCGGTTTGGAACCGCTGGGTCTGACCTATGCGTTCCTGAGCAGAACGGGACAATTTGAGGCTTTGATCAGCGCCCTTGCAGAAAAGAGTAAAGCCAACATTCTTTCCACGCCGCGGCTGATGGTTCTCGACAATATGGAGGCCACCATTCAGGTCGGCAAAGATGTCCCGACAGTGACCGGACAGATTTCCACCCTGGACAGCGTCAACACGACGGACTCGACAAGCGTTTCCCAGAGTATTCAGTACCGGAGCACCGGCGTGATGCTCAAGGTGAAGCCGACCATCAATACGGAAGGCCTGATGACGCTCGAGATCACCCAGGAGGTATCCGATATCGCGGAAACTCCGGGTGTCGGCGATTCCCCGATTATCCTGACCCGGCGCATCAACACGTCCATCATTGCCGCGCATGGACAGACAATCGTCCTGGGAGGACTGATGCAGGAAAATCAGAGCCTGGGTGAAAGCAAGGTGCCGCTGCTCGGCGATATTCCCATATTGGGAAACCTGTTCAAGGCGACATCGAAGACAAAGGACAAGACGGAGCTTCTCGTCCTCGTTACGCCCACGATTCTGACGGATCCCAATGACGCCGTAAAAATAACCGACCAGCTTCGGAAGGAATTGAAGTGGATCAAGTAGCGGTTTTCTTGTGAATTTCAGTGCGTTTCCTGCATGAAATTTTCGCGGGCCTTTTTCATCCCGGAGTTTTGAGACAACTCTTCATGCCACGGCTCATTCTCCCCAGCTGATTGTGCCGGATCATTCAGATCAGCAGCGACGCAACAAACACCCCGACCATTGTGAACGCGATGGCCAGTTTGAGCGCGGTAGAGACGAGCAGTCCAAACCATGTGGCGGCGCTCACTCTGCCGGCGCGAAACAGGTCTCTGTGCGCGATGAATTCACCGATTGCGGCGCCTGCCAGCGGCATGAACAGAAGCCCCCAGAGACCGCTGAATATGCCTGCGAGAGTGCCGACGGCAGCGCCGATGATACCCTGCCTGCTTGCGCCTGCCCGTTTGGCGGACACGGCCGCGGCGGCATAGTCGATGACGATGCTGAGAACCGCCAGAACTGCCATCGCCATAACCGTAAAAACGCTGATGCGCTGAAAATCGTCGATCCATGCGGCGAGAAGCAAGCCGCCGAAAATCAGCGGCACGCCGGGCAGCGATGGGAGCAGGGTGCCGGCGAGGCCGGCAAGTACCATCAAAAAGGCGATTATCCAGAGCGTGGTTGTCATTTTAATACTCTGAAGTTGTCCAGGGGAAAATGAAGATTGCCGCTCCAGTCTGAAACGGGTTGTTTCCGCGTCTGCCGGTTTGCGCTCAGAGTAAGCCGGTGCTGAAATACCGTTCCGCCCGGTCCGCAAGAACCGTGGCTATCGTCCATTCCGGATGTTCCATGGCTATCTGCCTCGCGGCCCATACGTTTGCCCCGGATGAAGTTCCGCATAAAAGAGAATTATTTGATGCAAGCTCACGCGTTGTCCTGATTGCATCGTCATCAGAGACTTCAATTATTCTGTCGATCAGGGAAACGTTGAGAATTTCAGGGATGAATCCATCCCCGATTCCCTGGATCTGGTGTAAACCCGGCTCATGACCGAGAAGAGCGGATACGTTTTTGGGCTCCACGGCCACAATGGTCACGTCCGGATTCCTCTCCTTCAGAAAAGAGCCAACCCCCTGAATCGTTCCGCCGCTTCCAATTCCCGAAATAAAGGCATCGATTTTATGTTCCGCCTGTTTCCAGAGTTCCGGCGCGGTATGTGTGAAGTGGGCCAGTGCGTTAGCAGGGTTCTTGAATTGATTCGGCATATATCCATGGAATTCTTCAACAAGTTCTTCCGCCTTTTTGATCGCGCCGGCTATGTTCTCACTGTCCGGAGTCAGAACGAGATTTCCGCCCAGAACCTTAATGATATGCTTTCTCTCCTCGCTCATACCTTCGGGCATGACAATAAATACTTCATATCCCTTTGCAGCCCCGACGAGCGTTATTCCAATTCCGGTATTGCCCGAGGTCGGCTCGACAATTTTCATTCCCGGTTTCAGTGTTCCATCCCGTTCCGCCGCTTCGATCATTGCCAGGCCAATGCGGTCTTTTATACTTCCTCCAGGATTAAGAAATTCAGCCTTGGCGATTATATTTTCGTTTCTCAGCCGAATTAAAGGCGTGTTTCCTATCAGTTCCATTACATCATGTGTGTCCATATCCCGTTACTTCCCATAGCTTTAAATTTTTGCAGTTGAAAATCAAGAATACGAAATCTGTCTTCGATGATTTGGAGCACTCCATAACACATCCTCTTTTCTATTCAAAACAAATAAATCCATAATAACGGTTAAATGCGGATTTAAAGACATTCGGCCATTCCAGTGACCGGAATTGAAACACATTGTAATTAGTGGGAATTCTGTCTTATGATGGAGGCGTTGGTTTGTGAGAATCCGGTCCGCAACGGTCTTTTGCGGCCGGTCTGCAGATCAATTGCGCCAACAGGGTCTTATGAAAGGCGGGAATGAACGGATCAAGGGATGACGCACGCTTGCATGCTGATTACAAATCAACAATATCACAACAAGTTTACCTGAACTCCTTTTGCCAGATATCCAATAATCAGAAAGCTCAGTGTAAACGCGTGGACTTTGATAGCGGCAAGATTGGCAGGGGCCATCTTCAGTCTGTCGTGATAATTTTTTCTTAATATTATGAGGGAATTGAAGGCGGCAGGGAGCGACAGGAATCCAAGGAGTACCTGGAGCGATGAGACGCCGAAGAAGACAGCCAGGAGCAGAGTGGCGTAAGCGCTGATCAGTCCGGCTGAATACAGGAGGATACCGGCTTTTTTCCCGAAGCGGGCAACGAGGTTCAGTTTGCCTGCCTGGCGATCCTCTTCATAATCAGGTATTTCGTTGATAACGATCATGGACCACATGAGAAACCCGGGAACCAGCGATATGATGAAGGGTTCCCAGGCAATCGATCCGGTCTGCGCATAGAAAGCCCCCAGACAGATTACCGGGCCGAAATTGATAAGAAGGCTGAACTCGCCGAAACCCCGATAGCCGTACCGTATGGGCGGCACGCTGTAAAAAACGGAAGAAAAAAGACCGATGCCCACGAAGATCAGAACGGGCCAGCCGACGGATAGAGTCAGGTAAACCGCCGTGATCAGAGCAAGGAAATAGCAGAAAATCGATACGCAAAACACATTTCTGGCTGAAAGAAGACGCCCCGCTAAAACACCGCTCCCGCCGGTGTAGGGATTTTTCTCTCCGCCGTGGGAACGGTCCACCGCGTGGAGATAATCAAAGACGTCATCGATCATGTTGAGGCCGATATGATGCAGTGCCACCCCGGAAATGACCATGACAAAATATAGAAAATGAAATTCCCGGAAAGTCGCCCAGGCAATGACGCTTCCCAGCAGGGCGGGGAAGATGCTTGTGGGTACGAACTGAAGGCGGAAAGCCTGAATCCATCGATCCACGACGCCTGGTTCCCTTTCCTCCTTCGCATGTGTCAAGTCTATTTTAAGCGGCATGGCAGACACCTCGGATATCCTTGATATTCTGTCTTTATTTGAGGACCGGAAATTAATAATACCATGGATTGGCATTGAAGTCTTCCATGGGACAGGGAAGGCAGTAAAACCTCATTTCAGGAAGGGATGGGACCTCTTGCCTCTTTACATTTATTGTTCCTGGAACTTGAAATATGGGGAGATCGGGGGGAACGGCTTTGGGGGTTTATTGTGATGCCGGCTGTATTTCCCGTGTCCTGTACCCGGGACGGTTACTTTGGTCTGCAGGGTCGCGGCGGTTGGGGACCCGGAATGCCTTACTGTAAATGAACTGTTTCCTGTTGAAGATCCGCTGCTTTTCCGTTCTCGCTGTTCTGGCGTACCAGCATCTCCTGGAACTTCGGCTGATTTATGACAGGCGGTTCCTTTGGGACAGTCGCTTCGGGATTTGCAGTCATCCGCATTTTTGAATTATTTTCTGAAAACGAATCTTCCGGTGCGTCTTCGCTGAGCCTGAACTTTGCCAGTTCACGGCCTATGACGCCGTAGAGGTCAGGCAGCCAGGAGGGTTGGGACGGCAAGTTGAGGGCTGGGTCGCTCTTGCGCAGATCGTGGGGTGCGATGACCACTTTCACATTTTTCGGACGCGTTTTGGCGACCAGTACAAAGAGTTCCTCTATGGCTTTGTTGCCCATTGCGAGACAGCCATGGGATCTGGTTTTGCCGTGGATGAAGATATCGCCGCCGAGGTTTGAACGCTGTTCGTTCCGGGCCATCTGAAGATCGTAGGCGTTGGGATAATTGATCTTCATGGATAGGTGAAACCGGCTGGCGGGATTGAGGCTGACGATCTGATAGATCCCTTCGGGCACCTGATAATCTCCTTTTTTCCGCTTAGGCCCCCGGCTGCCGCTGGCGGCAAGGATATCATAGGTGCGTACATGAACCCAGTTCCCGTCGTATCTGGTCCAGACTTCCAGTTTCTTTTCCTCTTTCAGCACGACGAAAACAAGCCGACGGGAGGGATAGGGGAGGCCGGCCTTTTCGAAAAACGGTTTGATGCGCGCTTCGGCCCTGGGGCCTATCTTCCGGATCACTCCGGCAACAGAGGGTTTTTCCTCGAAGAATTCGAAATAAGATAAGGGATAATCATTGGAAAACGCGAAGCCGCCCCCCTGTCGGGGAACCGCCGTGAACAGCACGAACACCGCGAGGGCGGTCAGAATGCGGCATCTTCGTTTACATGCGTCAACGTCCATGTATGCTCAAAAAATTGCGCCGCCCGTTCGGAATCATGCGGACGAATCAACATCCGCCGGGGCATTCGAAAATCTAAAAACGAAAAAAGCAGATTAATAAGACCAGCTGATCATCATCGTATTTCTTTGGGGATTGCATGTTCGGAGATTTTTAACTCCAAAGATTCCATAATGCAACAAAAAGATGGGCGATCGAAAAGTCCCGGAAAGCCTGAACCTGTTCAAGCAACGTCTTGACAGGAAAGAAGGAGTATGATTTGATGCCCGCCACATAGCGCATAAGGGGAGGTCGTGGTTTCGGCCTGAGAGTTCCGCAAACGTGAGCGGAAGACCCTCACAACCTGATCCGGGTAATGCCGGCGGAGGGAGTGCAAGAGAAAAATTAAGCCCTTATGCATTGAAAATTCAGCATGAGGGCTTTTTGTTTGAGGTATGAAATGAGGGTGCACAATAAAAAAATAATCGGGGAGCCCAGCCTTTATCTTGTTCTCAGTGAAGAATACGGCGCCGGAAGGTCCGTGATGTCCATCGCCGAGGAGGCTGTTGCCGGGGGCATCGATATCCTGCAGATGCGGGAAAAACACAAGTCGCGGGAGGATCTCCTCCGACTGGGGAGCGCCCTTGGCGAGCTGTGCCGAAAAAACAAAGTGACCTTTATCGTCAACGACGACCCTCTGCTGGCCGCGGAGCTGGATGCCGACGGCGTACACATGGGGCAGAAAGATCTGCAGCGATGTCCCCTCGACGAAGTGCGGCGGATTATCGGAATCGACCGGATCATCGGTCTGTCCACGCATTCCCTGGAGCAGTTTCAAAGGGCAAACACGCTGGATGTCGATTATCTCGCCTTCGGTCCAATCTTTCCGACGCAGACCAAGGACTATTCCATCGGGACGGCAGACATCAGGGAAACACTCCGCGTAGCCTTGAAGCCTGTCGTCTTTATCGGCGGCGTCAATACGGCCAACCTCGGCATCCTTCTCAAGGAAGGGGCAGCCAGCGTGGCGCTGATTCGGGACATCATGCAGGCGGATGATGTGGCTTCGCGGACGGCCTGGTATAAATCCCAACTGGCAAAAGGCGGAATAAACGCGAAATGAGAGTGCGAATCAACGGCAGAGAGGAAGCCCTGCCTGACAGCGTCACGACCCTGCAGGAACTCGTCCGCGACAGGGGCCTGGTCCCTGAGCACATTGTCATCGAGGTGAATCTTCAGGTGATTTTCCGGGATGACTGGCCGAAGGTCAGCCTGCGGGATGAAGATCGTATCGAAATCGTCAGTTTCGTTGGAGGAGGATAATGTTGGAAGATACGCTGGAAATCGGAGGAAAAAGGATTGCCTGCCGGCTTTTTGTGGGGACGGGAAAGTATTCGAGCCACGCGGTGATGCGGGAGGTCCTGCTGGCTGCCGGGGCCGATGTGGTGACCGTTGCTCTGAGAAGGGTCGACGGCAGCGTGAAGACGGAGAATATCCTCGATTATGTTCCGCAGTCCTGCACGGTGATGATCAACACCTCCGGTGCGAGAAATGCCGAGGAGGCGATTCGGATTGCCCGGCTCGCCAGGGCCGCGGGTGCGGGAAACTGGATCAAGGTCGAGGTCATTGCCGACAGCAGATATCTTCTGCCCGACAACATGGAAACCCTCAAGGCGACGGAAATTCTCGTCAGGGAAGGTTTTGTCGTCTTTCCCTACATGAGTCCCGATCTGTCCATGGCCAGGCGGATGGCAGACTGCGGCGCCTCCGCCGTGATGCCCCTCGGTTCGCCCATCGGAACCAACAGAGGGCTCAGGACGGAAGAACTGGTGGACATCATGATCCGGGAAATTTCAGTGCCGATTGTCGTGGACGCCGGATTGGGAAAGCCCTCCGATGCCTGCCGGTGCATGGAGATGGGGTGCGCGGCCGTGATGGTCAATACAGCCATCGCCGTTTCCCGGAATCCCGTGGAATTTGCCCGGGCATTCAGCATGGCGGTCAAGGCGGGAAGGCTGGCCTGGCGGAGCGGCCTGCCCGAAATCGCGGGCGGTGCAAGGGCCTCTTCGCCCCTGACGGGATTCTTGAGGGATACTGAGTGAGGAATTATCGGAATGAGTTTTTATGATGTCTTTTGCAGATACCGGAATTCCGAATGGGAAGCGGTCTTAGCCGCAGTTTCGGGGGCGGATATTGAGAGGGCTCTCCAGAGGGAATTCCTCGACTTTTCTGATTTTCTCGCGCTTCTTTCTCCTGAGGCGGAGCGTTATCTGGAGCCCATGGCTCAGAGGGCGCGGGAATTGACGCTTCGGTATTTCGGCCGTGCCATCCAGCTCTACGCGCCCATTTACGTATCGGATTACTGCGAAAACGCCTGCCTTTACTGCAGCTTCAGCGCGAGAAATCAGCGCGAGCGGAAAAGATTGAGCCTGGAAGAAGTGGACCGGGAGGCGAAATGCATCGCCGAAACAGGTCTTCGGCATATCCTTATGCTGACAGGCGAATCAAAAAAAATGAGTCCGGTCGGTTATCTCCGGGATTGCACGCGTGTGCTCAAAAGGCGTTTCTCTTCCGTTGCTGTTGAGGTTTATGCCCTCTCTGAAGGGGATTATGCCGAACTGGTTTCTGAAGGCGTCGACGGGCTCACCCTTTATCAGGAAACCTACGACGAAGACCTCTATCGGATTATCCATCCCTCGGGACGGAAGCGGGATTTCCGCTTCCGTCTGGAGGCTCCGGAGCGCGGGGCGGCAGCCCGGATGAGGCAGGTGAATATCGGCGCCCTTTTAGGCCTGGCAGACTGGAGGCAAGATGTTCTTTTTGTAGGACTCCATGCCCGGTATCTGCAGGAGCAGTTTCCCGATGTGGAAATCGGCGCCTCCGTTCCCAGATTGAGGCCTTTCGTCGGTTCGTTTCAGGGTTCATGCAGGGTAAGCGACAAAAACATGGTGCAGATTATTCTGGCCCTGCGGCTTTTTATCCCCCGACTGGGAATCGCCCTTTCCACCCGCGAAGATTCCCGCTTCCGTGACAACCTCATCCCCCTGGGAATTACCCGGATGTCGGCCGGTTCCGCAACCAGTGTCGGCGGTTACACAAAGGCGGCCGGACAGAACGAAGGTCTGCCCCAGTTCGAGATCGCCGATTCCCGGACTATTCCGGAAATAATGGCCCGGCTTCGGGAAAAAGGCTACGAACCGGTATTGAACGATTGGATTGCAGGCCTGTGAATACGGCATTTCATCAACATTTGATTGCTAAAATCGGCAGGGAAAACTTTGAAAAGGTGCGGCGGACCATGGTCGGCATTGCCGGGGCCGGCGGTCTGGGATCAAATTGCGCGGCGCACCTCGTGCGGGTCGGTTTCCGTAAACTGAAACTTGTCGATTTCGATGTGGTCGAGACGGGAAATCTGGATCGCCAGTTTTACTTTGCAGATCAGGTCGGGATGTACAAGGTCGAAGCCCTCCGGCAGAACCTCCTGCGCATTTCTTCCGATCTCGAACTCGCCGTTGAAGTCAGAAAGATCGAACAGACCTCGGTGAGAGGCCTCTTTTCCAATTGCCCTATCGTAGCTGAATGCCTGGACAAGGCGGAAGACAAGAGCATGCTGGTTTCGGAACTGCTGCCCCTTGATAAATTTATTGTGGCGGTCTCCGGGATTGGCGGCTGTGGTTCGAGTGACGACATCAGGGTGCATCCGTTGAAGAAAAATTTCGTCCTTATCGGAGATCTGCATTCCGATATCGCGTTCCGGCCCGCCCTTTCTCCGAAAGTCAACATCGTTGCGGCCAAACAGGCCGACACAATCCTCGAACGGGTGCTGTCGCATCCCGTCTCTTAACCGTTCCATCGGGAAATCCCCGCGTGTTTTCATAACCCGCCTTTGCGGCGATGCACAAAATTTTGTTTTCAGATCATTGATGAAATCAAGCGGGTAAGACAAAGGTGATACCGCCATCTGCAGGAGGGCCCGCGGCAAGCCGATAAAAACAAGCGAAGAGGAGGCTCTGATATGGAATCGGAGATACGATCTTACGCCCTGGTTGACTTGCCTGCAAAACTTCACCGGAGTCCGGTTTGGGGATTGATTTAACGATTTCAATATGCCAGTATTCCGGAAATTCTGTAGGAGGAGAATCGTTATGTCGGTAGTGATCCCATTTAGAGCCCTGAGACCTGGCCGTTCCTTTGCGAAGGAGGTCGCCTCTCTTCCCTATGACGTCCTCAACCGGGACGAAGCCAGGGCGCTTGCTTCCGGTAATCCGGTGAGCTTTCTTCGCGTTGAAAAATCTGAAATCGATGTCAACCCGCCGGATGACGTCGTTCCGGAAAAAATCTTTGAAAAAGCGAAGGAAAATCTGGAAAACTTTGTTCGACAGGGAGTAATGCTTCAGGATGAAAACCCCTGTTTCTATATTTACCGCCAGCGGATGGGCGCCCATGAACAGACCGGCATCGTAGGCTGTGCCAGCGTCAGTGAATATGAATCGGGCCTGATCAAAAAGCATGAATTGACTCGTGCGGATAAAGAACTGGAGCGTACCCGTCACGTCGATACGGTCAATGCCCAGACTGGCCCTGTTTTTCTGACATACCGGGCAGCGGAAGAAATCGACCGGCTCGTCGAAGGGTTCAAGTCCGGATCTCCCGAGTACGACTTTACCGCAGCCGACGGGATTGTTCATACAGTGTGGATCGTGAGCAACCCCGAGGATATCCGGAATCTTGCACAGGAATTGCGAAAGCTGGAGGCGCTTTACATCGCCGACGGACACCATCGGGCCGCTGCCGCCTGTTCCGTCTGCCGTTTCCGTCGGGAAGGCAATTCCGGCCATCGAGGTGATGAACCCTACAACTTTTTCCTCTCTGTGATCTTTCCCCACAATCAGTTGCGAATCATGGACTACAACAGGGCCGTCCGCGACCTTCATGGCCTCGAAAAAGAAGAGTTTCTCCGTAAGGTCGAAGAACTATTCGAGATCCGTGCGGATTTTACCGCAAAATCCCCGTCGGCTTTTCATTCCTTCGGCATGTATCTGGACGGGCGATGGTACGAACTGACGGCCCGGAAGAATCTCTGCGATGAGACGGATCCCATCGGCAGCCTGGATGTGTCTATCCTGCAGAATCACCTTCTCGAACCGGTTCTGGGTATCCATGATCCCCGGACGGATCAGCGCATCGATTTCATCGGAGGGATCCGGGGAATGGAGGAACTGGAACGGCTGGTGGATTCAGGGAAATTCGCCGTGGCATTCTCACTCTTTCCCACCACGCTGGATCAACTGATGGCCGTGGCGGACGCGGGGCTCGTCATGCCCCCCAAATCCACATGGTTTGAACCGAAGCTGCGCAGCGGTCTTTTTGTCCATCGTTTGAAATAAGGGGATTTTCTCTGGGTGAACAAAAAGGAAATGGTGCATTTTGAACCGGAGAACAACCGCAAAATGAAAGAGGCAGTCTTTCCATGATCCCTCAGCGCGAGGACGAGACCGTGGATGAACTCCTCAACGGTCGCCTCAAGGTGATCCAGAAGGCAAAAGGCTATCGCTTCTCTCTGGACGCCCTTCTGCTGGCCCATTTCATCCGCCTGCGCAGGAATGAGTCCCTTCTGGATATGGGAACAGGCAGCGGGGTCATCGCCCTGATCACGGCGATGCGCCGGCCGGATGTCCGGATCGCGGGAATCGATATTCAGGAGGAAATGGTCGAGATGGCCTCGCGCAGTGCTGCCCTGAATTCCCTGGAAGAACGGCTGACGTTCAAGGCGGGGGATATCCGTTTGATCCGCCGGATTTTCGATTCGGAATCTTTTGATGCCGTTGTCGTCAATCCGCCGTATCGAAAATTGCATTCCGGAAGAATCAACCCCCGGGGCGAGAAGGCCCTGGCCCGGCATGAGGTCCGGGGAACGCTTCGGGACTTTCTCGAAGCGGCCTCTTATGTCCTGAGGCCCGGCGGCCGGATTTTTGTCATTTACCCCATCCGGAGAATGGCGGCCTTGATAGCCGGGATGCGGAAAACCGTCCTTGAGCCCAAACGGTGCCGTATCATCCATTCCCGGTGCGATATGGAAGGAATCTTTATTCTCGCTGAGGGTTGTAAGGGAGGCGGCGAGGAGCTGGAAATTTTACCTCCTCTGTTTATTTACAGGAATGAGGGTGAATATACCGAGGCCATGGGGGAAATCTTCAACGAACTTTCCCGGCTTCCATCATCCGACGACGGGTGATTTCCCGGGTCATAACCCTTTTGACGATTTCCCGGAGCTCCTCATCGGCGATGCATTCCGTGCAACTGTCGATCATCCGGCGGTCCCTTTTTTTAAGGACGCGGGAAACCGACTGGGCGGAAGGCGTTTCCGGAGGGGAAGAAAGCGGGCAGGCAATCTCGCCCACTGAAAAGAAGATATTCCGGATGGCCGCTTTTTGTGCTAAAGAATTACACTGCCTGATGATATCCGCCTTCAGGAAGTGAAGCTGATGCATCCAGACCGATGTGGTAACATCCACGAAAAGTGTCTTGCCCTTTATGTAACGGGGACGTGTCTGGGCGGCGATTTGCGGGCCGACGGCCCGATTCCATAAAGAGAGGAGTCTTTTCTCTTCGAGATCGACGGGCACGCGTCGCTTCTTAAGGATCTTTTGAAGAACCTGGCCAAGGGGTTCCAGTTTTTTTTGAGATGCTCTCCTGCGCATGAACTGTCTTTTCTCACAGTTCCGGAATCGGGTCAAGACCTGTCCCGACAGGGATTGGAATTTATTTAAAAATTTCCGGAATATTTCACACTTTCAAGATATTTCGAAAGGAGTAATTTATGGAACTGTCCGACATGATTAAGAAAGCAAAGAGTCATCCTGAATTTCACAAAGTCGGGATGATTCTTTGCCATAATGGCGTGGTCAGGGGAACGTCACGGGACGGGAAACCTGTTTCGGAGCTTACGGTCAAGGCCGACCGGGCGCGTCTCGATGAGATTGTCGCGGAAATGAAAAGCAGGCCGGGAATCCTTGAAGTCCTTGTGGAGGTTCGGGAAGGCCTTCTGCATGTGGGTGATGACGTGATGTATGTTGTCGTGGCCGGTGATATCCGGGAGAATGTTTTTCCCACTCTCATGGATACCGTCAACCGGATCAAGGCCGAGGTAACGACAAAACAGGAACGTTAAGACAGGGGGCGGTGATGGTTTTGTCCACGTATGTCAGTCGGGTGGCTGGGATCGCGGATTACTTCGATTCCCCGGGTAAAAGTTTTCCAAGAGCATTGGAAAAGGCATCGTAGGTGCTCTGGTTGAATAGGACAAACCGGACCAGTTCTATATCCCTGTTTTTTTTCAGATAATCGATGACCGTCTGCAGGGCGATCCGGGCGGCCTCCTCCAGGGGATATCCGTAAACCCCGGCACTGATGGCGGGGAAGGACAGGCTCTTCAGATGTCGGGCCGAAGCCATTTTCAGGCTTTCCCGGTAGGCGCTGGCCAGAAGCTCCGCCTCCCCGTGGGAACCGTCCCGATAAACCGGACCGACGGTGTGAATTACGTAACGGGCCTTCATCTTGCCGCCTGTGGTGATCACCGCCTGACCTGTGGGACAGCCTCCGATCCGGCGGCATTCGGCCATGATGGACGGCCCTCCGGCCCGGTGAATGGCGCCGTCCACTCCGCCGCCTCCACGCAGACCCGTATTGGCGGCATTGACGATGGCGTCGGTATCTTCCTGGGTTATATCCCCCTGAATCAGGGCCAGAACGCTGTTCCCAATCCGAGCCTCCATTTTCTTCCTCCCTGTCGGTGTTTCGGCAGGCAGCCGACTTATTCTGTTATCAAAGTTGACAGGATACCGGTGTTCCCCTCCCAAAAACCAGCATATCATAAGTTTTTTTGATGCGGTCCCAGTTTTCTTCCCGGTCCATGGACCAGTATCGGCCTATGACCGAAACCACCCTGCCTTTTTGAATTTCCGCTGCCTTGCTTTCTATCTTTTCAACATACAGAGCGCCACTTTCCGGCATTTCACCCCGCCTGCCGAGCATGGCATGAATGTAGACTTCAGGAACATTTTCCCGCTTTGCCAGTTCCATCAGTGCGAAGAGATGATGGATGGAGCCGTGGGAACTGAAAAAAGAAACGATGCCCATGAGATGAAGGGCCTTTCCGTTCTGCTTTGCTGCGCGCATGACGTTGAGGAATGCCTCGTTTTCAAAAAAAGCTCCGTCCTCAATGGCCCGGTTGATGCGGACCCGATCCGCGTAAATCTGCCTGCCGGCGCCGATATGAAGATGGCCGGCTTCAGAATTGCCGACGGTGCCGGGGGGCAGTCCGACAGCTTCACCGGAAGCTTTCAGAGTCGTCCAGGGAAAGGATTTTTTCAGAAAATCCATGGTCGGTGTAGCGGCCCGGGAGATCAGATTGCCCTCACTGGGAGAGCTTTCACCCCAACCATCGAGGATCAGGAGAAGCAGGCGTTGCGCTTCCCGGATTTGTTCCGGAGCGGGATGGGTGATCAGCGATCGTCCGGTCATGACAGAAGGGACCGGGAGATGAAAGAGTTGAAGAACCGTCGGGGCGATGTCCGTCAGTGCGCCGTCCCGGCGGAGTTTCATAGCCGGGGAGTCATGAATGAGAATAAAAGGGACGGGACTGTCAGTATGACCCGTGTCGATGACACCGTCAGGATAAAGCCATTTTTCCACAGTGCCATGGTCGGCGGTAACCATCACAGTCAAACCCTGCCGCCGGGCCTCATCAAGGACCAGGCCGGCGTGCCGGTCGACTGCTTCCACCGCCCTGAGAATGGCCTGTTCATTTTCGATATGGCCGACGACATCCACATTGGGAAAATTCGCAAAAATGAAGCGGCAGGAGGGATCGTGAATTTTCTCGATAATTTCCCGGGATATCTTTTCGATGGACATCTCCGGGGCTTCATCAAAGAGGCGAACATCCTTGCGTGTCGGGACGATGATGCGTTCTTCTTTCGGAAGCGGGCTTTCTTTCTTTCCATTGAGAAAATAGGTCACATGGACCGCTTTTTCCGCTTCGGTGATCTTGGCCTGCTTCATGCCGTGCCACGCGAGAACAGCGCTGAGAGTATCCTGCACCTCGCCTTCCGGTGGATAGGCTACCTGAACATTTAATCCCTGCCGGTATTCGATCATCGTGGCAAAGGACAGGGACAAATCGGTCACCGGGTGAAAGGATTGAAAGCCCTTTTCGGTGAGGCTGCGTGTCAGCTCGATTTCGCGTTCTCCCCGGATATTGTAGAAGATGACGGCATCTTTTTTCCGGATACGGCCTACTGGCCGTTTCTCCGTATCCACCAGAACAAGAGGTTCCATGGTTTCGTCTTCGCAATTCCGCCGATAAGCATTTCTGACAGCCTGGGACATGGTATTTCCGATTGCTTCCTTATTCATCTGCATCTCCTTCCTTTCGTCTTGTTACCTAACTAAAGAGGAATTCAATGTAAAGTAAAAATGATGAAGGAAGGCGCCTGCCTTTTCAGTTGAAAATTAAGAGGTTCAATGGTAGTAATTCAAGGGTACTTATATTATATAATTGTGCTTCAATTTTAATATGTTACAAATTCCTCCGAATTTTACCGGACGGATTTTTTCTTCACCGGAGTGAAATAGCATGGTTTTAAAGGAAAAAACGCCTGAAAATGTCCTTCAGGAGGAACTCCTCAGAGAGAAGGCGGAGGTGCTGAGCAGGGCGGGCGAATCGGTTTCCACAATTCTGCGGCAAATGCACAATCTGAAGGAAGATATTGAGGCTCTTCTGTTATGCCTTCATGGAAATATGTCCGGAGAGGCCATGAATGCCGAAGGCGACATGGCTGACGAACTGACGAAGCGGATCGTCGTGGAGCAAGTCAACGGGAAAATTGCCCGCTACAATGATTTACGAGAGGATGCAAAGCTTCGTTATCATTACCTGATCATCACCCGTGAAGCTCTCGGGATGCGACGGCATCACTGGGTGGAAGAATTTTATAAAATTCCTGAACGGAAGGGATACCTGCACGAACTATGATGGACCGATTTCAAAAACAGCGATTGCGAATGGTGGATACCCAGATCCGGGCAAGAGGAGTTTTAAATCCCCGCATTCTGGAGGCGATGTCCAGAATTCCCCGTCATCTCTTCGTAGAAGAGGCCCTTGCCGATCAGGCATATAACGATAACCCTCTGCCCATCGGCGATATGCAGACGATTTCGCAGCCTTACATTGTATCGCTGATGACGGATGCCCTGGATCTCAAGGGCAGGGAAAAAGTATTGGAGATTGGTACGGGTTCAGGATATCAGACCGCCCTGCTGGCCGAACTGGCGGATCAGGTATTTTCCATCGAAAGGATTGCGTCACTGGCCAACAACGCCCGTCGCATACTCGATCAGCTGGGTTATTATAATGTGGCGATACGAATCGGGGACGGCACCTATGGCTGGAAAGAGGAATCTCCTTTTGATGCGATTCTGGTTACAGCGGGTGCACCTGATATCCCCATGCCACTGATTGAACAATTGAAGATCGGAGGCCGACTGGTCCTGCCCGTAGGGGGAAGGCATATTCAGGATCTCGTGAAAGTTACGAGACTGTCTGAGGACATCAATGAGTTAAAGAAAGAAAATCTGGGAGGCTGCCGCTTTGTAGATCTTATCGGAGAGTATGGCTGGTCCGGCTGATCCCCCCTGATTGTTTAGCGAAATGAGGAACCTACACTGAGAAGACTGATCCTTTCAAGAAAACATCTCTTTGGTTTGCTTCTGATTCTGCTTCTTCCGTTGATTGTCACCAACAGCTATGGACTAAAGCCCGGGAAGCTGAAAGGGGTCTATCATCGAGTGAAAAAAGGGGAGACTCTCTACAGCATTGCCAGGGCTTATCGCGTTCATATTCAGGATCTGGCCGAGGTCAATAATATCGACGATACCAATCGGATTGAAATGGATCAGGTACTTTTTGTGCCTGATGCAACGGAAGTCGTCGAAGATATCATGCTGCTGCTCAGAATGCAGGATCCCGCCGCAAGACGGAATAAACAGGCGACTGGAGAAAGGTTGATTTCCAGGATTCCGCCGGGTGGAGATTCACCTTCCGTTCGTGGAAGGATGCCGGAAACCGAGAGCATTGTCCCACCGGAAGCTGTTTCCTCCGGGTTGCCGCAACAGCCATCAGGAAGTGCCGTAGAGGAGCCCTCAGAGACGCTGACGCCGGCAGCGCCCCCAACTGGGCAGGATGCCGTGTCTCCAAAGGAAAGTGTTCCTTTTCCCCGGCAGGCGCCCTCGAAAAGCGGTGCCGGAACTCTGAATAAGGAGACGCCGCAGGCAGATGTTCCCGGAAAAGTGCAATTTGAGAAAAAACGCTTCATCTGGCCCGTGAAAGGGCGGGTGATATCCCAATTCGGGGTTCAGCCCAACGGAATGTACCACAACTGGATCAGCATCAGCGCTAAGGACATGGCGCCCGTGATAGCGGCTGCAAGTGGAACCGTCATCTTTTCCGCGGAATTGAAGGATTATGGTGAGACGATTATCATCAAGCATACAGATAATTTTGCCACAGTCTACACACATCTGAAGGTCCGCAAGGTCCTGCTGGATGATTCAGTCAGGAAGGGGGAATCCATTGCTCTGGTTGGAAGGCTTGGCAAAGAGGAAAATGTCTATCTGAATTTTGAGGTTCGGCATCAGAACAGAGCGAGAAATCCTCTTTTTTTTCTGCCCTGACCCGTTTTCCCGGAGTTTGAGAGAACGTAAAAGTCATGAAAACAAACATCATGAAATGGGAGGTGTTCCATGGATTTTCCCTTTGAACAGGGTCCCATTCGGCCGCCCAGTGAAGCAAAAAGTCTGCTCATTCGAGCGACCCGCAATTGTCCGTGGAACAAATGCGCTTTCTGCAACTCCTATCGCGGAAAAAAATTCGAACTGAGATCTCTCGACGAGATTTTTGCCGACATTCACAAAATTAAAGAAATTATTACGCATATCAAGGAACTGTCCTGGAAACACGGCGAAGGGGGACGGGTGACGGACAAGGTGATCCGCCTGATCTTCAGTCAGGAAAGCAGTTATCATGACAGTTACCGTTCCGTGGCTGCCTGGCTGTATTTTGGGGGGGAATCCGTTTTTCTTCAGGATGCCAATTCCCTGATCATGAGGACCGATGATCTTGTACCGGTTCTGAATGAAATCAGGAAGGCCTTTCCTTCCGTGACAAGAATCACATCCTATTGCCGTTCCAAAACGGCCGCCAGAAAATCGGTTGAGGAACTGAAGAGGCTCCGTGACGCTGGATTATCGAGAATTCACATCGGCATGGAGAGCGGTTATGATCCCCTTCTGGCCTTCATTCGGAAAGGCGTTACTGCTGCGGAGCACATCAAGGGGGGGCGCAACGTAGTCGAAGCAGGCATTTCCCTCAGCGAATATGTGATTCCCGGACTGGGAGGAGTCCGGTGGACGCAGGAACATGCCAGGGAAACGGCGAGAGTGATCAATGAAATCAATCCTGATTTCATTCGCTTGAGAACCATTCATGCTGTTCCGGGCACCGATCTCCACGAAAAAATGCTCAAAGGCGAATTTGTGCCGCTGACCGACAACGAGATTGTGACAGAAATAAGGGATTTTATTGAAAACCTGGAGGGAATTGAATCTACAGTGGTCAGCGATCATATTCTCAACCTCCTGGAGGAAATTCAGGGAAAATTGCCGGATGCAAAGGAACAGATGCTGCGCGTCATTGATCGCTACCTGGCTCTGTCCCCTCAAGATCAACTGATTTTCAGGCTGGGCCGACGTAAAGGAATCTGCAGATCTCTGGATGATCTATCGGATAGCGGGTTGTACAATTCGCTCAAAAAAACGGTTGAACAATACGAAGTCACGGCGCCAGGCCAACTGGATAAGGACTTATTCCTGATGATGAATAATTATATATAGAAAAACAACTGGTTATTATTGTTCCTCATCCAGGGGATTGGAAAAGGAAACGCTACATTTATTCAGAATGGCAATGTTTCGGATGCGGCGCGGATCACAGGATTGTGCCTTGATCGGTGAAAATTGAGATCATTGGAGTGAACCGGAAAGAGCCTGACAAATGTAGGATTGCAGAAAAAACAAATCGATTTCAAAAAAAATAACAATCAGGAGTTGATTGTTATGACAATGGAACAGATATTGAATTTGTGTTGACCTTTAATTAAATATTTGATAAAAGAAGCAATTCAAATTAGCAGCAAGGGAGTGTGAGAGATGTTTAAGGTGGGTGATTTGGCAGTATATCCAGCGCAGGGTGTGGGTGTCATTGAGGCCATTGAAAGCAGGGAGGTCATGGGGAGCACCCAGAAGTTCTATATCATGAAGATCATGAGCAATGGTATGAAGATCATGATCCCAACCGGCAGTGCGGAATCTGTCGGGCTCAGAGAACTGATCCTCGAAGACGACGTTCCTAAGGTTTATGAAATACTGAAAAACAAGGACATAACCATCGACAAGCAGACTTGGAATAAACGCTATCGGGAATATCTGGAAAAGATCAAAACCGGTTCGGTTTTTGAAATAGCCCGGGTGCTCAGGGATTTGCTGATTTTGAAGAATGACAAGAATCTGTCTTTCGGTGAAAGAAAAATGATGGATACAGCCAAAAGTCTTTTGATCAAAGAAATCTCCATCGCCAGCAATGCTGAAGAAACGAAAATTGAGCAGGATCTGAAGACCATCTTCTCGTTGCAGTAAGTCTTTTCAGAGGAATTGGATTTCTGGAAGGATTTCTTTACCCAGGATCGTGTAATCGAAAAATCCAGAAAATTGATCTCCGATCAAGGAAGGGATTCTCTGGGTGTCAATTCTCTTTTAACAGCAGTGCTGTTGTTCTGAAGTTTTCCAGCATGAACCGTCTGCATGTGTTTGTAAAAAGCACAAAAGAGTGTTTTGAATCAAATTTAATCAACCCGGACAGAATCGAAATGATTTATTTCTCACTAAGGGTGAGGAATAAATCATTTCGATTTTTTTGGACGGAGGAAAGGAGGTGAAAGTATTGATCGTCAGGGGTCTTTTGATTCTGGCATGCTCTGTCAGTGGGTATGCTATTGCATATTATTCATTTCCCTCTCATGGGATTCTCGGTTCTTTAATCGGACTGGTTCTAGGTTGTCTAACGGCTTTATTTGTCATAAAGATGGAACAGGCTATCAGGAAGGTTTCTCTGCGGGTCATATTCGGCGGTGTCGTCGGTATGATCGTTGGGTTGCTGATTGCCTTCCTTTTTGCCTATGGTCTTAATTTCATTACAGATATAAAAGAGAAGTATCAGATCGCTCCCTGGATATACGCCATCTGGACTTCGGTCATGGGTTATCTGGGACTTGTTCTCGGTTCAAAAAAAGTTGAAGAACTTTTCAATCTTTTCGGGCATGGCCAGAGCAAGGAAAACAAAGACTATCGGATTCTTGACACCAGTACCATTATTGATGGAAGGTTGGCCGATATCTGCGACACTGGTTTTCTTGAAGGTACTCTTATCGTTCCCCGCTTCGTTCTGGATGAATTGCAGTACATTGCCGATTCATCCGACTCCATGAAGCGCTCCAGAGGAAGAAGGGGACTGGATATTCTCAACCGGATGCAGAAGAGTGCAGGCATCACCATTGAAATCGTTGATCAGGATTTTCCACGGATTAAAAGCGTGGATGCCAAACTGGTTGCTCTGGCAAAAAAGATGAACGGCAAGATCATCACCAATGATTTCAACCTGAACAAGGTTGCAGAACTGCAGGGCATAAGAATTCTCAATGTCAACGAACTGGCAAATGCGCTGAAACCGGTAGTTCTTCCCGGTGAAGTGATGACGGTAAAGATCATTAAGGAAGGAAAAGAAGCCGGTCAGGGAGTGGCCTATCTGGATGATGGAACGATGATTATCGTGGATAATGCCCAGAGGCATCAGGGGGCGACTGTCGAAGCTTTGGTGACAAGCGTTCTTCAGACTACGGCGGGTCGAATGATTTTTTCGGAGCTGAAAGATATTGTGAGTGATAAAAAAAGCTTCGGGAGCGATGCCAGACAGTAATTCAAATTTAAGCCCGGGGTGGTCGAACATCCCGGGTTTTTTCATTTATTGAGTTTTCTATCATTACAATTCCGGATCGGAGATGATATCAAGGCGTCACAACCGAGGCGGCACAAGTGTACACGATATTTATCGAGACGCCGATCATGGAGACGTCTTAGAGTTTGCTCGGGTGCGAAAGTGGAATATCGGTGCTGATTTCAGATGAAACCAAAAGTGGTCGCCATTGTACCTGCCGGCGGTTCAGGCCGGCGCATGCAGAGTTCGAACCCGAAACAGTATTTTTTAATAAACGGGATGCCGGTTCTTGTCCATACACTGCTGAGACTGCAGCAGTTTCCCCTGATCGACGAAATCCTGCTGGTCGTTCCGCACAGCGACATGGTCTTTGTCCGGGATAACATCGAAAAACCCTATCAACTGACAAAAATCAGAGGAATTGTTGCCGGCGGCAGGGAAAGGCAGGATTCTGTGAGAAACGGCCTGAAGTGTGTTGTAGAAAAAGATGAAATTGTTGTTATTCATGATGGCGTGCGCCCCTTTGTAACAGAAAAAATCCTTTCGCGGGTCATTGACGCGGCTCATCGGTCCGGGGCTGCAATTGCTGCCGTTCCGGCCATGGATACCGTAAAGGAAGTCCATTCTGACGGACATATTTCCGTAACGCTTGACAGGAAAAGGATCTGGCTGGCTCAGACTCCCCAGGCCTTTCACCGCCGTATCATTCAAGAGGCATACAAAAAGGCCGTTCAGGATGATTATTACGGCACGGATGACGCCAGTCTCGTCGAACGCCTGGGCATTCCAGTCGAGGTCGTTCCAGGGAGCTGCACAAATATCAAGATAACCACGCCGGATGATCTTATCCTGGCAGAAGCATTCCTTAAAAAGGAAGAAGGCAGGATTTGAATGCTCCCCGTCCGGGTTCGGAAGTAGAAAAACCCTGAAAGGGTCTGGGGATAATGAAATCAGGGGATAACCCTGATGGCGCAAAAAAACAGGCTGGGAAAATTGACGGGAGATCGGCATGAGGGTCGGATGCGGATATGACAGTCATCGATGGGCTGCAAAAAGGAAGTTGATCCTCGGGGGCGTTGAGATCCCTCATGAGTTCGGCCTTACAGGTCACTCTGACGCCGACGCATTGACTCACGCCATCTGCGACGCACTCCTTGGTGCCATTTCCGAAGGCGACATCGGTTTTCAGTTCCCCGATTCCGACCCGGCTTATTCCGGAATCTCCAGTCTGAAACTTCTTTCTAAAATCCTTGAGATGGTTGATAAAAAAGGCTTTGCCATTGACTATATCGACAGCACCGTAATTATGGAAAGACCGAAGTTGATGCCCTACATTCCGGATATGAAGTCAAAGATTGCCGGGGTGTTGAAAATGCCTTCAGACCGGATCAACATAAAGGCCAAGACCAATGAAGGAATGGGATTTGTCGGTCGGCAGGAGGGGGTTGCGGTTTTTGCCGTGGCTTTGGTTAAGGAGAATCAGGATTAATGAACAGTACCAAGCCGAGAGTCCGTTTTGCCCCTTCCCCTACCGGGGAGCTCCACATTGGAAACGCGCGGACCGCGTTTTTCAACTGGCTGTATGCAAGACACTATGGCGGTAAGCTGATCCTGCGGATTGAAGATACGGACCGGCAGCGATCCACAAGGGCTTTTGAGGCCAGGCTGATTGACGACTTGAAATGGCTTTCTCTGGATTGGGACGAGGGGCCGGACGGGAAGGGGGAAGTTGGACCCTACCGCCAGAGCGAGAGGCTGGATCTCTATGAATCCTTCTTGAAGAACCTGCAAAAGGACGGAAGAGTTTATCCCTGTTACTGTACCGAGGACGAGTTGGAGCTGGAACGGACATCTCTGCTGTCCAGGAAAATGGCGCCCCGCTACATGGGTAAATGTCGCAATCTGACCGAAGCAGACAGAAGAAGACTGGAAGCCCAGGGAAGGAGGCCGACCTGGCGATTCCGGGTCTCACAGGGGCCTGTCCTGTTTCAGGATCTCATCCGGGGAACGATGAAATTTCAGGGGGAGGCAGTCGGCGATTTCATTATCGTTCGGTCGAATGGTACTCCAGCCTATAATTTTGCCGTGGTGATCGACGACCACTTTATGGAAATTTCCACGGTCATCAGGGGAGAAGACCATCTTTCCAATACAGCGATCCAGTTGATGCTCTATGAAGCGCTAGGTTTCGAGCCGCCTGAATTTGCCCATCATTCCCTTATTCTGGGAAAGGATCGCACGAAGTTGAGCAAACGGCACGGTTCCGTTTCCGTACGTGAGTTTCGCGAGAAAGGCATACTGCCCGAGGCGCTTTTGAATTATCTTGCTCTTCTTGGCAGTTCCATCGGCGAAGGTCGGGAGGTCTGTTCACTGGAGGAAATCATCACCGCCTTTTCGTTGGATCGGGCCGGCAAGAGCGGCGCCGTGTTCGATGAGGACAAACTGCTTTGGATGAACAGCCTTTACATTCATGAAGAGCCAGCCATCAAGTTAATAGAGCGATTGAGACCGTTTATCGAGAAAGCCGGCTATGACGTGAATAAATGGGAAACTCCATGGCTGGATCGGATGGTGGAGGCCGTGAAGCCCAACTTGACCACGTTGGCCGATATCGGATCTTATGTGAAGATGATTGTTGAAGAGCCTGTCCGGATTGATGAAGATGCTGCCGCAGTTCTTCGGGAAACAGAAACACAGATGGTTCTCCGGACATTGCTGCAACTCATCGAGGAAGGGAAATTTTCCCATGAAGATTTTTATTCGCAAGTCATGACTGCACTTCGCAAGGTAACCGGCGCCAGGGGAAAAAGGCTTTTCATGCCCGTCCGGGCGGCCCTTACAGGGACGACCAGGGGACCGGAACTCGATAAAATTTTTGTCCTTCTGGGCGAGCAATCCGTCAAGGAACGACTGAAAAAAGCGCTCAATATGCAGGGAAACTTTTCCTGACCTTCCTTTTTCTTGCTTATTCAGATTTTCAGTGGATAAATGATTCCAGTATGCTGAAAAAAGAGGCTCATCCGGCTTGATTTACATGCATTTCGGACGAGCCTGCTTTAACTGGTCAGATAACTCTCATAGAAAATCAAAATCGGAATAACGCGTTTGCGTCTTCCATAAAATATCTTCCGCTTCATCTGAAACGCATCTTGCAGCCTGTTTAAAGCGGAATATTGTTGTGCTTTTTTGTCACCCGGGTTTCCTTCTTTTCCTTAAAGGTTTCTAGCAGGAAGGCGACTCGCTTACGGGTCTCTCTGGGCAGGATGATTTCATCCACAATTCCCAGTCCGGCGGCAAAGTAAGGATTGTTGAACTGAGTTTCGTAAGCGGAGGCCAGTTCCTTCCGCTTGGCCGCGGGGTCCGGCGCCGTCTGGATTTCCTTGCGATACACAATGTTACAAGCGCCATCCGCTCCCATGACGGCAATTTCCGCGGAAGGCCAGGCCATGACGTAATCCGCGCCGAGCTGTTTGCTGCACATGCCGATGTAGGCGCCGCCGTAATCCTTGCGGATGACGACCGTCAGTTTGGGCACTGTGGCTTCGGAATAGGCATGGAGCATTTTGGCTCCATGTGTGATGATTCCCGCCCATTCCTGACGTGTGCCGGGAAGGTAACCGGGGACATCGGCAAGCGTCAGCAGGGGGATGTTGAAGGCGTCACAGAAACGGATGAAGCGCGCCGCCTTGTCTGAAGCATTCACATCGAGTACGCCGGCGCCGAAACTGGGGTTGTTCGCGATGACCCCTACAGGACGCCCCATGATGCGAATAAATGCGACGATGATGTTCCTGGCCCATCCGGCATGAGGTTCCATCATTTCTGCATTATCGGCGATTTCCAGGATAACCTTTTTCATGTCATAGCCTTTTGAAGGTTTATCAGGAATGATTTCGTCCAGTTCGAGGCATTCGCGATCCGGGGTGTCAGACGTCGGCAGAAGAGGAAGGGGACTGTGACAACTGTCCGGGAGATAAGACAACAGGGTTCGAATTTTATTGATACAGTCCTGGTCGTCATTTGTGGCGAAATGACATACGCCGCTTTTGGTGGAATGAACGACGGCGCCTCCCAGGGCTTCGGTGGTGACTTCTTCACCGATAACGGCCTTGATGACATCCGGGCCCGTGATGCACATGTAACTGCTTTTCTTGACCATGAATATCCAGTCCGTCAATGCCGGTGAATAAACGGCCCCGCCGGCGGTCGGCCCCATGGTCGCGGTAATCTGGGGGATATACCCGGAGGCGAGGGTATTCCGGTAGAAAATTCCTCCATATCCTTCAAGAGCGGGGACGCCTTCCTGAATGCGCGCTCCTCCGGAGTCGTTCAGGGAAACAAAGGGTTTCCCCGCTGCGATGGCCATATCCATCACCTTCCAGATCTTCTTTGCCTGCATTTCCCCAAGACTGCCGCCGGAGCAGGTGAAATCCTGAGCCGCCGCAAAGACGACACGGCCGTTTACCTCGCCGAATCCGGTAATGACGCCATCCGCGGGAATTTCCTTCTTGTCGAGGCCGAAAAGTGTGGAACGATGTTTTGTAAAGAGCTGGACTTCCTGGAAAGACCCATTGTCGAAAAGCAGATCCAGCCGTTCCCTTGCGGTCAGTTTGCCGAGTTCGTGCTGTTTTCTGATCATCTCGTCGCCGCCCATAAGCATCAGGGCTTCTTTCCTTTTTTCAAATTCCCGAATTTTTCCCGCTGTCATGCCCTCGTAATTTTCCGTGTTCATACTCCTCCACAAAATGCTTTTTCTTGATTTTAAAAGGGGAACAGGGTTTTAATATCTCATAATACCCCATCATGATGTCTTTTTTGAATTGACCATTTATCATCTAAAAAAGTATAATTCCACGTTTAAATTTATTGATAACCATTTTTCCCGAAAAATGAAATGCAGGCATTTTCGAATAGTTCTGACAACACGGCATTAAGAATGACTTTAATCTTCTTTCATTTGAATATTGCCGGCAGGATAAGCAGCAACGTTATTGACTCAAAAGAACGTTTCAGGGAGGAATAATGATGGGAATTTCCAAAAAAACGATTCGTGAGATCGAATTCGCAGGAAAACGTGTGATCATGCGTGTTGATTTCAATGTTCCGCTCAAGGATGGCGTCATCCAGGATGATACACGCATTGCCGCCGCACTGCCTTCAATCAAATATATTCTTGACAGTAAGGCAAAGAGCCTTGTGTTGATGTCGCATCTTGGCGACCCTGAAAAAGACGCTGCCAAGGCGCGTGAGAAGGCGGAAAAGGATGGCAAACCCTTTGATGAAGAGAAATACATCGAAGGCAAATGCAAGATGTCGCCTGTCGCCGCACACCTTTCAAAGCTGCTTGGGAAGCCGGTTGCGCTGGCGCCTGACTGCCTGAGCGACGAGACAAAGAAGATGGTGGGCGGCCTTAAGGACGGCGCCGTGCTGCTCCTTGAGAACACACGGTTCCATAAGGAAGAGACCTCGAAAGACCTTTCTGAGCGTGAAAAAATGGCCAAGATCCTTGCGGGTTACGGCGACGTGTATGTCAATGACGCGTTTGGAACCGCCCACCGGCCGCACGCGTCCACCGAAACAATCGCCCGGTATCTGCCTGCGGTGGCGGGTTTTCTCATGGAAAAAGAGCTTGAATTCCTTCAGGGAAAAGTTCTGAAAGCCCCGGCGAAGCCTTTTGTCGCGATTATCGGCGGCGCGAAAGTTTCTTCCAAAATAGCAGTGCTCGAAAGCCTGCTCTACAAGGTAGAAAAACTGATCATAGGCGGCGGCATGGCATACACCTTTCTCAAGGCCCAAGGGATTGCTGTCGGCAAGTCGCTGGTCGAGGAAGATCAGATCGAAACGGCAAAGAAGATTCTTGCGACAGCAAAAGAGCAGACGGTTACGCTTCTGCTCCCGGCTGATCATGTCGTTGCAAAAGAGTTTTCAGCTGAAGCCGAATTCAGGATTTCGACAGGCGCCACGATAGAAGACGGGTGGCTGGGAATGGACATCGGCCCCGGCACGCTGAAAAATTACAGGGACGCGCTTGTCGGAGCAAAGACCGTGTTCTGGAACGGCCCCATGGGAGTTTTTGAGTTCCCGAATTTTGCGGCAGGTACAATCAATATAGCAGCGATACTTGCCGAACTTCCGGATGCGATTACAGTGATCGGCGGCGGAGACACCGTTTCAGCGGTCAAAAAGGCCGGTGTCGCTGCCAGAATGTCTCATATTTCAACCGGCGGCGGTGCATCGCTTGAGCTTGTTGAAGGCAAGGAACTTCCCGGAGTCAAGGCGTTAAATGACAAATAAAGGAGTCATGCCGGCGAAGTCGGGATGGCGGAGTCCGTTGCAGTCTGCGGCGCAGGACTTTACAGCCGATGATCATGGGTTGTGATGACGGAATAAAAGAAGGGATGACAAGAAGAAACATCAAGCTGGTTCTTGAATATGACGGGACGGCCTACAGGGGCTGGCAGCGTCAGGGGAATCTGCCGACCATACAGAAAATTCTGGAGGAAAGTATCGCGCGGATTACACAGGAACCCGTGATCCTCCATGGATCGGGCAGGACCGATGCCGGTGTTCACGCGCTCAACCAGGTAGCCAACTTCCGGACATCATCCCGGATTCCGGCGGCGAATCTTTTACGGGGTCTCAACAGCCTGCTTCCCGGGGATATTGTGATCAGAGAGACGGAAGATGTTGATGAGGAGTTTCATTCCCGGTATTCCGCGAAAAGTAAAAGCTATCTTTATCGTATTCTGAATTCACCGGTCCGGTCGCCCCTGCAGAGAAATTCCGCCTGGTTTATACGCTGTTGTCTTGACCTTGAAAAAATGGCCGGGGCTCTCTCTCTGCTGTGCGGAAAGCATGATTTTACCTCCTTCTGTGCGGCAGGCAGCGACGTGAAGTCCTGCGTCCGGACCATCCTCCGGGCGGAGATCGAAAGGGAGACTGAACAGGTGATAACGATCAGTGTCGAGGCTGACGGCTTTCTTCGACACATGGTCCGCAATATCGTCGGGACCCTGGTCGAGATCGGCGCGGGGCAGGATTCGCCGGAAATTATGCGGGACATCCTGAAAGCGAAAGATCGGGGACGTGCCGGGATCACGGCGCCGCCTCAGGGACTTTTTCTTCAGAAAGTCAGCTATTGAACATCCTGATGAACTCGACGGGAGAAGAAAGGAAAATAGTCCGAAAATCATGAAGATTCTCATTTTTGGTCATCGCGGCATGCTCGGATCGGAGATGATGATGCGGCTGCAGGCAAACCATGAGATTGCTGGGCAGGACATTCCTGAAATCGATATTACGTCTTACGATGCATGTCGTCAGGCTATCCTGAGAATCAAACCTGATCTTGCAGTGAACGCGGCGGCCTTTACCGATGTGGATGCCTGCGAGACCCGCAGGGAAGAATGCTTTGCGGTCAATGCCCTGGGTGTGGGGCATCTTGCCCTGATCTGCCGCGATATGGGAATCAAACTTGTTCATTTCAGTACGGATTACGTCTTCAACGGCCGCAGGAAAACGCCTTACGCAGAGGAAGATTTCTGTGATCCACTCAATGTCTACGGACTGTCTAAGCTGGAAGGCGAAAAAAGACTGCAGGAAGCGGGGTGCGATCATCTCCTGATCCGGACAGCCTGGCTGTATGGGAAAAATGGAAAAAATTTCGTGCGGGCTATCCTGGCCAGGGCGGAAACAGATCCGGTTCTGGATGTCGTAGATGATCAAAGGGGCTGTCCGACATATTCCGCCGATCTTTCCGATGCGGTGGGCTTTCTTATTGAAGGCGGCCACTCTGGAATTTATCATGTGACGAACAGCGGCCAATGCACCTGGTATGAGTTTGCCTGCCGGATTCTGAAATCCTCAGGCATCCTCGATGTTGAAGTTCGGCCGACTACTTCAGATAAGCTGGCGCGACCCGCCTGTCGGTCTCCCTACAGTGTGCTCAATTGCGAGAAATATTTCCGGGACACAGGGCATGCCATGCGCCACTGGACGGAAGCGCTGAATGATTATCTCTCCGTCATCCGCAAAGAGGTCGATTTGAAGAGCTGATCCATCAGTACATCCCCACTGGAACCCATCTAAGTATATATCCTTAATCCAATCCATTATATTACTCTTGACACCGTAAGGGAATATCGGTATACCGAACCGGTTTCAGGTCTGTCTCCCTTGCGTCCTGCAAGGAGGTTTGCGGTCCTTAAGTAAGCGATTATCGAAGATCAGATCATGCAGGAGCGAAATCTGATTCAGGTAATCGGTGTTGCAAACGCTCGTTGTGATTATCAAAGTTCCTGTGCAATCAGTGTGTTATGGATTTGTCAACCTCCGCCGTCCCGAATTCTGTCCATAAAATCCGTTATGAAAAATTAAATAAAATCCTGTGTGTGCTGCTGATTCTTTTGGGGCTGGCATGTCCTGTCAGCAACGCTTACGCCCGAAATCAGGTGACCGCCGATGGTATGGCAACAATCCATAACAGCAGAATGGATATCGCCAGAGACAAAGCGATCGATAACGCCCAGCGTAATGCCATTGAAAAAGTTATGGGAGTCATGATTTACAGCGGTTCGGAAGTCGAAAATTATCAACTGAAAGTAGATCGTATTCTTTCGGAGTCCAGAGGATTTATCAACGGTTACAGTATTGTTTCCGAGAACGGAACAGACGATGTTTACACCGTGACAATTGAAGCGGACATCGGGGCGGGTAAGCTGAAAGACCGGATGGAGGCCATGAATCTGATTATGGCTCGCAAATCGAAACCTCGCATCATGATTCTCTTCAATCAGCATTCAAAGACAGATTTTGTCGCTGAGGCTGCCCTGACCCGCTTTTTCCTGGCAAGGGATTTTAAACTTGTCGATTCGGGATCCTTTAAAAAAAATTCAACTGTCGATCACTTGCAGTTGTCCTGCGCAGATCTGGACACCCTGGCCCGTTATTGTCATCAATCCGGCGCGGAGGTGGTCCTGCTGGGCAGCGTGGATGTGTCGAGCAACACGTTCAATCTCAGCGGGATTGAAATGCATTCCAACAAGGTTGTTGTCTCGGTGAAAGCCATTAACGCCGATACCGGCGACGTGATCGCGACAGGAAGCGAAGCCTGCTCTGCCGCCGGAATGAAGGATGATGTGAAATCGATCACGGAAGAAGCAACCGGAAAGGTAGCGAAGAAACTCATTGAGGATATCTTTGATCGATGGTCATCGGAGTTGACCAATGCCGTAACTGTAAAACTGTCCATTTCCGGTCTGGACACCTACCAGGAACTGGAAAGGTTCAAGGGTTGTCTACCCGATGTCGTCAAGGGATACCGCGAACTTTATCAGCGTTCATACAGCAGGGGAACGGCCGACCTGGATCTGGAAGTGCGGGGGAATGTTCATGGCGTTGCCGACGATCTTTCCACGATGACCCTGGATAAAAGACGAATCAGGATTCTGGGAATCAGCTCGAACAGGATTGAAGCGGTATTTTAACGGGGATTTTATTGACAGGAAGCGCCTGGAATTACGGCATGAGCAAAAAAAGGACATGCTCACCGGAGGGCTTCCTGCTCAGGGGATCGGAGACAGCATTAACGAATCAAGGGGAGGCGACAATGAAACAGAGGAATATTCGGTGGATTCTGCTTGGCTTACTGATGAACCTGATGCTTTCGGGGTGTGTCGTGAACGAGAGCTATAAAACGGGCCGGGAAATGGAAAATCAGAAACGCTGGGATGATGCCGTCATCTTCTACAAGAAGGCTGTCGATGAAGATCCGGGAAATTCGACATACAGGGATTCCCTGGCAGCCGCGAAAAGGGAAGCGGCAAAGCTTCATTATGAGAAGGCAAAGCAATTATTTGAAACAATCACGGATGAAAATCTGATTTCACTTGAAAGTGTTTTAACGGAAGCTGCGGCTGCCGGTGGTCTGGATGACCTGAATCCGGCTGTTGCTGCTTTTCACATTCAGATCAGGGACAAAATTGCATCTCTTCAGAACACCGTCAAAATTCTGTACAGTCAGGCGGAGCTCGATATGCAGAAGGAAGCATGGGGTGACGTTGTCGCAAAATTAAAAAAAGTGAACAGGATATTTCCTAATTACGAAGATACGACAGCACGTCTGGCCAGAGCGGAGCAGGAATCGGCAAAGCAACTCTATCAGCAGGGGCTATCCTTGAGCAAGCAGGATGAGTGGAAGCTGGCTGCCCAGGCCTTTAAGTCCGTAATCGAGCTTGTCCCGAATTACTATGACGTCGCCAAACTGCATCAGGAGGCGATATCAAGGGACAGCTTTGATTATTTCAACAGTGAGGCGGAAAAGGCGATACACAGGCAGAACTGGGCACGGGCAGTTTTTCTTTTTGAAAAGGCTCTGGAATATCAGCCTGAAAATGCAGATGTTCAGAAAAAAAGAGATTCTTTGAAAACCAGGGTCGGCCAGATTTATTTTGACGATGCCCTGAAACTGCTTAATCAGGGAAAGCTGTATCCGGCAATGAAAAAAGCGGAAGGCGCTAAAAATAATTCCCCGGCACTTCTTGATGATCCGCTGTTTAATGAACTTCAAAAAAACTTATGCGGGCGGATGATGGAACGGGGGGATAAATATCTTGAGCGGGATATGTGGGGCAACGCCCTGGTCTGGTATCAGAAGGTGGAAAGTGTAAATCCCAGCCACCCGGAATTGTTCCAGAAATTACTTGATGTTAAAGATCATATCAACAAACGGATAAAGAAATCGATCGCCGTGTTCGATTTCGGTTCTCCAGCCAATGATCGTGATGCGGGCAAGATAGCCGCCAATAAATTGATTGCCTACCTGCACAGGAATGCCAGTGGCGATCTTCGCATTATTGAACGGGAGAATCTCCAATCCATATTGAGAGAAATGCAGCTTGGGCAGACGGGGATCGTGGATATGAAATCGGCTCAGAATGTCGGTAAAATGAGGGGTATAGATACCTTTATCATGGGTGACGTTCTCCATTACATGGCAAAAACCGTCGATACGCCCAGCGTCAGCCAGGTTAAGGTTCTCGTGGATGAAGAGGATGTACGGAATCCGGAATTTTCCGATTGGTTGCTGATGCATCCCAATCCCACAATGGAAGCATTGAAGACGGCGCCCCCCAGAACAACCAAAAAGAAAAACTATCAGTTTATTTCATACCGCCAGGGCAGCGCGAAAGTAACCGCCCTGATTGAAATATCCTACAAGCTGGTTGATACCCTGACAGGGGAAAACATTTTCAGCAACACGATCGCGGGAAAAAAGATAAAGGAAGACAAATATCAGGATGCTGTTCCCGCTGGCAATATCCGCCATGACCCTCTGGATCTGGCGACGGAACCGGAGGTGATGGACGAACTGACCAGTGAAAAGATTTCCGAAATGGGTCAGAGTGTTCTCAAGCATTACCAGAGTCTGGAGATTGAATATTTCAGGCAGGCACAGCAGCAGCAACAGAAGCGACGGAATTATGATCTGGCCATTGAACGGTATGTCGATACGGTTTTCGATGAAAAGCTCAAGGGAATTTCGACGCCGATTACGGCTAAATCCATCGAGAGCATCGATCAATTGATCAAGGATAAATGATCCTGACGGAACAACAGAGGTATTCAGTCGCATAAATTCAATCGGAGACGGAAAGGAATGAAAAAACGCTGCTTGTGGTTTTACCTGGGGGTTATGTTGCTGATTTCGGTTATGTTTCCTGTGGAGAGTCGGGGAGGAGAAATTCAGCAGACGAAGGTGGCGGTATTCAACTTTGGTACGATGAATCTGGAAGCCTCCGGTTACGGTACAACGATAACCAACATGCTGATGAACGCCCTGAAGGAAGATCCCTCTCTTGAGCTGCTTGATCGCAAGGAGCTCGAAGCCTTTTTAAGCCTCAACGATCTCCAGCAGGACGAAAACCTGGAGAATGTGATCCATATCGGTTCCCGTCTGGGAATCAATATGATTGTTGTGGGCAATGCAGGGAAAAAGGGTTCGATTATTTTCATCAACTGCAAGGTCATTCATATAAATCACAGGAAAGTGATCTTCAGCAGGCAGATCAAATCTTTCGGCGATGCAGGGTTGATGGGTGAGGTCAGGGATCTCAGCCGCTTTATCGCCAGGGCCATGTCCGAGTATGGTGTGAAGCCCGTGGAGGATGAAAAAATTGCTTTTCAAGGGCCGGTAAATTTTTATAAACGTTCCGGCAGTGGACGGGTTTCTCTTACCTGGGAAAATCCGCCGGGGAGTTCGGTGAGCGGATATGAGGTGTTTCGCGGCACATCGGCGGCAGGACCCTTTGTCCTGATGGGTCGGGTGAGCAACCCCGAGTATGTGGATTCATCCGTTTCAAGAAATTCTTTATATTATTATAAGATCCGCGCCCTCAACAGTAAGGGCCTGAGAAGTGAATTTTCTCCGGTTATTTCCGCGGAAACGGCGCCCACGCCCAATCCGCCGGTCATTCTGAGAGCGGAAGGTCACATCAGGAGCATTCAACTGACCTGGTCTCCCAGTCCGATTCCCAGTGATGATCCCATGAAGATGAAAGGATACAAGCTTTACCGGGCGAAAGTCGAGAAGGGGCCTTTTCAGGAAATAGCGAATATCCTGGGTAAGGATCTGGGAATCGGCATTGCTTCATCGACTCCTCTCGACAGGTTGTTCAAGGTTTCCTACACCGACCGGAATCTGGCTGATGGCGAAGACTATTATTACCGCGTGACTGCTTATAATGAGAAAAACCTGGAAAGTGAGATGTCTTTTCCGATCAGGGGCAACACCGTTCCGGTGGTCAGCACCTGTGCTGCCCAGGGAGATATGGTCCGTGAGATCAGGATATCCTGTGAGCCCATAAATTCTCCCTTCATTAAAGGATACTATGTTTATCGCCGTGCACCGGATCATGCGGAGTTTGCCAAAATAAAAAAAATTGAGAAGTCACCCCTGGGTTCAGGGAGAATTCAGTATACGGATACAGAAGGTCTTTCTGATGGTACGAAGTATTATTACCATGTAACGGCATATGAAGAACCCGATCTGGAAACCTCGCCATCCTTTGAATTATCCGCGGTTACAAAAGGTAAACCGTCGGCACCGACAGGGTTTTCCGCTAAAAGCGGACTGGTCGGAAAAGTGGAATTATCCTGGGCACAGAGTTTTGAAAATGACGTTGAAGGCTACAACCTTTATTATTCCGACCGTAAAGACGGGGAATATGTTCTTCTGAAAAAAATAGTGGGGCGAAACAGCAACCACCATGTGGATGACATCCGGGGCTTTGGCAAGCTGGATGACAATCAAACGTTGTACTACCGGTTGACCTCCTTTAATAAGGTGAACATTGAAAGTTATCCGGCCGCGACAGTGTCCGCTACAACGAAAAAAAGACCATCGAGGCCGCAGGCTCTTCAGGGAAAATCTCAGAGAGTGAGGGAAGTTCCCCTTTCGTGGGTTCCAAACCCGGAATCGGATATTGCGGCTTATCTCCTTTATCGTTCGACAACGACGCGGGACAGTGATTTTGTAAAAATCGCAGGGGTTAATGCAGGTACCGACTATCTCGATAAGGATTTGAAAGACGGCGTGACTTATTATTACCGTCTGCAGGTTGAGGACAAGGATGGTTTGATCAGCGATCTGTCTGAGACAGCAACAGTTCAGACCCGGTCCAGACCCGCGGCTCCCCTGGAAATCAGGGGAAATTATGCAGACGGAACCGCTGAGTTGCAGTGGGAAGGATCAAAATCTTTCGATGTGGTTCAATTTGTTGTTTATGAAAAACGTCTGTTCGGAGGAAATAATAAACTGGGTTCCCTGAAGGAAAGCACTTTCAGGGATGAAACCCTTCCCCCGGGTAAAAGCCGGTCCTACGTTGTGACCGCGGTGGACAAGTATGGTCTGGAAAGTGAGCCCAGCGCCGTGATTACGATTACGGGCAGATAAGAGATCAAAAGAAATTCTTCATCGCACTCCTGACTCATGGGAAAATATCGTCATCGTCGTGGCCATTTCAAATCAGGTGAGGGAAGGCAGCCTTTCCGGAACAGAGAATCGAAACGGAGGTGTATTTATGAGTCATAACCGGATATGTCGCGGAAGGACATCATCGAAGTTGAAAAGATGGTTCATGTCAGGCAGAATATTGCTGATTGCCGGCAGTATGGTGCTATTGCAGGGGTTGGTTTGTTCCCTCTGTGTTGCCGGTGAATCGGGGAGATATGCGGTCGTTGCTGGAATCGGCGAAGACAATGCCTATCTCGTTGATACCGCGACGGGATTTGTCTGGTACCTCACGCACAGGACGATGGCGATCGGACGGGAGCCCATCGCAATTCCATACAAGTTCATTCAGATGCCGCCTAAAAATCAGCAGGGATTTCTTGTCGAAAAGGTTCCCCACAAAGGCAATCCAAAAGAGTCGGAAGATGTAAAATAACTGTCGGCGCCGGGACGTTCTCCGATTTTCCTGATTATCGGACAACGTCAGACTCCAGGCCTTTTTGATCTGCAACTGAAGAAAGAAGGAATGCGTTTATGGTCCATCCTGTTCCGAATTGCGGATTTTCCAGGTCCTATGTCATTTCCGGACTCGATGGCCTGATGGTTGTGGATATTGGAAGTATCGGCGCTGCCAGGGACATTGAACAGTTCATTGCCGGGCAGCCGGACATGGCCATGAAGGATGTCCGGTTTATTACGGCTACGCATTTTCATATCGACCATATCGGCGGAATGGGATCATTCCTGGAAAAATGTCCGCTTTCAACCAGAATTCTCTATTCTCCATTCATTCGGGAGTATGTCCAGGGCAGAAGAAAACTTTCGCTTATCCGGCACTGGTTTTCCGGTTTTCTTCCCGCCACGTTCTGGTGCACCCGCTATGTGAGGAGATTTGACCATCTGCGTTTTGACAGTCTGTCGGGTATTCCCCTTCCAGGGTTGAGAAACTGCATTCACCTGCCCTTTCCGGAAAGCCGGGTCGGGTATTTCGAACTCAATACCCCTCGATCTCCTGATGCCAGAGAGGAGAATAAAGGATTCCTCCAAACGTGCGCGGCCGGTTTTGGTGCATGGCAGGTTATCGAGACGCCTGGACATACGGAGGATTCCATTTCCTTTTATCACCCGTCCACGGGAGAACTGATCTGCGGCGATCTGGTCGTCAACCCCTTTAAGGAAGGCAGGGGAAGGCTGAACGGTTTCTGCTGGAGTAGGAAAATCATATGCAACACATGTCGGGAACTGGTCGGGATGATTTCCCCGAAGATTATTTATCCCGGACATGGCGAAGTGATCACGCACGACCATAACGCCCTGTCCGCGGTTCAAGTTTTCAACCCATTATAAAAATTCCATCGGAGGCTGGTTTTATGTCGAGAAAATGCTCTGGAGTATGGGTCATGGCATTTCTTTTATCTGTCCTTATAATTCTTCAGGGGTGTCTCGCAGCGACCAAAAATACGGTGATTTCACCGCAGATAAGGCAACTCTTCCAGGGGACCTATGTCGTGGATCCTTACATGGAAAAGCACACGCCCCGCACGGTTGCCGTACTTCCCTTCCGCAATTCTTCAAACAGTCAGGCGGGTTCAAATGAAGTAAGGAAGAGCTTTTATAATCATTTCAGCTCCCTGCCGTTCAAAGACATGGAACTTCATCGTGTCGACGATCTGCTGCTGAAGGCCGGACTGACGGACCCCGGGGTTATACGGAACACATCTCCCGTAAAGCTGGGGGAAATCCTGGGAGTCGATGCGGTGGTATTTGGAGAGATATCCAATTTCGACAGACTCTTTGCCCTTGTCTACTCTCAGGTTTCCGTCGGCGCTGAAATTCGGATGTATGATGCGAAAACCGGTCATTTCCTCTGGAGTGGAAAACACGTGACGCGAATACACGAAGGCGGTGTATCTACAACACCGGTCGGTCTGATTGCAACCGTTGTTGCCACGTCCATGAATATCCGGGACATTCAGCTGCTTCGCGCCTGCGACGATCTTTTCCGGGAGATGGTCAAAACCCTTCCCGTACCTCATCTTGCCGAAGCTCTCCGTCCACCGGGCATCACCCTGCTGACTCAGGATACTCAGGGAAAGCCTAAAAAGGCCGGGGAAGAGATACGGGTGGTCATTCAAGGGACACCGAAAATGCGGGCCTCGTTTGACATCGGGGATTTTCGGAAGCATGTGGACATGCGGGAAATCGAACCCGGCGGTTATCTCGGCATATATAAAGTTGTTCCCGGCGATAACCTTTCCCGGGCCACCATTGTCGGGACGCTTCGCGACGATTCCGGGAATGCGGTTCAGTGGGTTGATGCTGTCGGGACCGTCACCCTGGATACAAAGCCGCCGGAAAAGATTGCCGAAGCCAGGGCGGTAGGAAGAAACCGGACGATCCTGCTCAACTGGACCAAAGGGGAAGCAACCGATCTGGCAGGCTACAAAGTATATCGGAGCAAGACCCCTCTGACCGGCTATGAAGAAATCGCGAAAACGGAAGTGACGCAGTGGCGTGATGAGGGGCTGGAGAATTTACAGCCATATTATTATCGGATTACCGCTTTTGACGAGGCCGGAAATGAGAGTGAGGCGACGGATGCTTTGGAGGGAGTGGCTGTCGCTCCGGGACCGACCCCGGTATCGGGCCGGATAGAGACCGATACCGTCTGGTATTCCGGCGCCAGTCCCTATGTGCTCGAAAAGGATGTGACAGTGGCGGACAAGGCCCGACTGGTGATTGAACCGGGAACGGAGGTCCGTTCCCGTGAAGGGGCGTTAATCATCGAAGGCCGGATCGAGGTCCAGGGCGATCGGGAGCACATTGTGAATTTCGACGTGGTGGAAGGTAAGAAAACATGGCCTGGTCTCCGGTTTGTCAATGTCCGGGATAAGGAAAATCCGTTGCGGTTTTGCCGCATCCGGGGAGCGGAAACTGCCGTTGCCTGCCTGTCTTCATCACCACGGATCGAGACCTGCGAACTACTGGAAAACAGAGTCGCCCTGCACATTGACGGGGCTTTTTCCAAACCCCGGGTGGTCGGCAATATCATTTCCAGAAATCGGGAAGCTGCCATTCTCATCGTCAATGGAGCACAACCTCTTCTCGAGGGCAACAGGATCCAGGATAACGAGCGTGAGGGCGTTCGAATTCAGAGTTCGGCGCCAGTGATCCGGCATAATCTGGTAACCCGGAACCGGGGTACGGGCATTTTGGTAAACACAAGTCAAGCGGCGATCCGGGAAAATAATCTGTTCGATAATACCCCCCTGGATATGGCGGCAGACAGCGCGGGGGAACCGGCCGATGGTCTGCTGAACTGGTGGGGAACTGTCAGGGGCGCGGAACTCTTTTCAAGAATAAGCGGAAGGATTGCGGTGGGGTCTGTTTTGAGTGCTCCCTGGCCTCAGGGAAAGCCGATTTCCCTGAATATTCCGGCATCGGATCTGGGAGGATCGATCAGCATGGACTCGTTTCTGATTCCGGCAAACAGCCCCTATCAGGTGAAGCGGGACGTGGTTATCGACGGCGGCGCGATCCTGCATATCGAACCGGGGGTGGAAATCCGTTACGATCCCCATACCTCGATCATCGTGGAAGACGGCGCCGTCGAGGCCATCGGGACGAGCGACCGCCCCGTTCTCTTCACAGCCTCCGGGCAATCACCGACGCCCGGCTCGTATTCCACAGCGATCCACTTGGCCAAACCGACGAAGGCAAACAGCATTTTCCGCTATTGTGTGTTTAAATACGCGGACATCGCCCTGGACATATCCTTCGGATCACCGGAAATCTCCTGGTGTCATATCACAAAGAACGCCCAGAACGGCGTTTTCTGCCGGAACGACGTGGCGCCCAGGATATCTTACAGCACTTTTGAGGAAAACACCGGCGAAGGCGCCATCAAGTGTGTCGGCATGTCCCGTCCGAAGATCAACTTCAACAATTTTCTGAGGAATGAGATCACGGACATTCAAGCCTTCTCAAGCATTCGGATCGACGCCTCACGGAACTGGTGGGGGAGTTCCGCTCCCGATGACTCCGGCATCTTCAGGCAGAATGAAGATGGCATTTCCATCAAGCCCTGGCTGAAAGCCCCTCAGGCCGATGCCTTTGCCGGAAGGAAGGATGAGAGAGATCTTCGGCGACCCTGATTTCCTCATTGAAACGGGTGTGTATTTTTGGTAGTTTCGCACTCATTGAGAAGAGAAGCTCGAAATACGGATGACAGCGGGTGCGTTGAATTTCAGCTCAAGTTCATGTTCATAAGGAGGCAGCTATGCAGTGGAAGCGATGGATTTCTGTTGGCGTGGTGTCAGCCGCACTGATTTTCTTTTCAGGCGTCGTAATGGCTCAGGATGAAAAAGTCGGACTGTCCGAATGGGTGCAGATCGTTCAGACCATGGGGGACAGGGGAAAAATCAACTGGTCCGCCGGTTATATAGAGGCCGTCGGCATTGGTGCGCCGCCGGACCGGTATGTCGGCAGACCCAATGCCCGCCCTCTGGCCTTGAGGGCAGCCAGACTGGATGCTCAACGCAATCTGCTGGAAATCACCAGGGGCGTGCAGGTCAGTTCCGAAACCACCATCAGGGACTTCGTTGCCGAAAGTGACGTGATCAAATCCCAGGTAGAAGGTCTGGTGAAAGGGGCCATTGTGGTAAATCAGGAGTATCTGTCAGATGGAACCGTGGAAGTGACATTGAGAATGCCGCTTCAGGGCGAATTTTCCAGGGTGGTTATCCCCAGAATTCTGGAGAAAAAGAAAATCGAACCTGCCCCGGAGGCGCCATCCGCAGAAGCGCCCGCTCCTCCCCCCGTGCCTCAGATGACTGCACCGCAGCCTCCGCCGGAAGATACCCCCGCGCCGCAGGGTGCAATTCCGGCTCCCGTTGCTTTTACCGGATTGGTGATCGATGCCCGTGGACTTCAGGCTCGACCGGCCATGTCACCAAAAATTGTCGATGAAAACGGCGGTGAGGTCTATGGTTCCATGATGGTAGAACGGGAGTTCGCCATTCAGCAGGGGATGACCGGTTATGCCAGAGATCTGACCGCCGCCCAGAGCAACCCCCGGGTGACAAGCAATCCCCTGAGCGTCAAAGGGTTGAAGACGGATGGCGCGGGGGCCGCCAATATCATAATCAGCAGTGATGACGCGCGGATGATCCGGGCGGCAAAGGATAATTTATCATTCCTGAAGAAATGCCGTGTGATGATCGTTCTGGATTGAGATAGACAGTCTTAACAGGCTTTCATTCCGGATATTCAGGAGCACAAAAAAATATGCCTGAGGCCGCGGTCGTCCGTCAAGAAGGGATGGCCGCGGCCTCTTTTTCCCTGATAAATTGGAGGTAAGCCGTTGAATCGCAGAATCGTCCTTCTTCCTGAAACACTGACTCACAGGATTGCCGCCGGCGAGGTTGTGGAGAGACCGGCGTCCATCGTCAAGGAACTCCTGGAAAATGCCCTGGATTCCGGGGCGACGGATATCAATGTCGAGTTGGAAAGAGGCGGCTGCGGACTGATCCGGGTTGCCGACAACGGCAGCGGAATATTCGCCCAGGATGTGACCCTTGCCTTTGCCCGTCATGCCACGAGCAAAATAGCCGAGTTCGATGATCTTTACCGGGTGAGATCCTTCGGGTTCCGGGGAGAAGCCCTGGCAAGCATCGCCTCCATCTCCCGGACTGAACTCGTTACCCGTACCGCCGACGATCTTGCAGGAATGCGGATTGTAGTCGAAGGGGGGAATATCTGCGAAAAGACGGAAGCCGGCTGTCCGATAGGAACCTCAATTACTGTCAGCCGGATTTTTGATTCTGTTCCGGTGCGCAAGAAATTTCTCAAGGCGGAGGCAACGGAACGGGCTTACTGCCTGGATGTCATTACGCGCCTGTCCCTGGCGAATCCGGAAGTAAGAATCCGTGTATTTTCCAAAGGGAGAGAACTGTGCCATTATCCGGCAACATCCAGGCTTTCCGAGCGGGTCGCCCTCGTTCTCGGAAATGCCGATGCCGACCGCTTGCAGCCCATTGAAGGGGAAACCGACCGGGTCCGGGTTACTGGCTTTGCCTCCCGCCCTGACTTTACCTGCGCAACGACGAGACAGATCTATACATTTGTCAACCGGCGGCATGTCAGGGATCATCTCCTGAATCATGCCGTGATGACAGCTTATCGGCGAGTTATCGAGCCTCGAAGATACCCGGCGGTGGTTCTCTATGTTGATCTGGACCCGGCCGATGTGGACGTCAATGTCCATCCTGCGAAGCTGGAGGTGCGTTTCCGGCAGCCCCGGACCGTTTATGAAGCCGTTGTTGAGGCTCTGTCCGGCATGCTTCGCGGCATGGGTCAATCCGCTTCGAGTTTGACGCGCTACGGACCGGCTGGAACTGCGGAAATCGGCCATATTCCGCAAGAGGATTACGAATCCCGGATTTCCGAGGCCCTGAGACGATATTCCCTGGCATCGGGAAGCCAGAAAATGATGTATGGAACGGGAACAGAAGCCAATCCGGTAAATAAAAAACATTTCCTCGCTGAACGGATCAGGGGAGAGGAGATCCATGCCCGGGAGTCCCTCCTGCTTTCACCCGCTCCGGCGCTGCCTCAGAATTCTTTTCATCCGGTTTTCGCCGACCTCGTCTATCTCGGTTCCCTGTGGGACAGTTATTTGATTTTTTCTGTGGCAGACGGAATGCTTCTGATCGATCAACACGCGGCGCATGAACGGATACTCTTTGAAAAGATTAAAAAGGCGGCGGAAAGAAACAAAACAGCCGTTCAGGTGCTCCTTATTCCTGAGATCCTGAATCTGTCCAGGCCGGATTTTGAACGATTCGGCGACGTGGTTCCGCTTCTGGAGCAGGTCGGCATCGAAGCGGAACCTTTTGGCGGGGAGGAAATCATCATCAAGGCCCTGCCGACTCTGCTGGCCCATCTTGATCCGGGAGTTCTCGTGAAGGATCTGATCGCGGAATGTGCCGATCGCGGGGGGGGCCTTTCTCTTCAGGAGAAGGGCGAAAAGATATATGCCTATCTGGCCTGCCGGGGAGCGGTCAAGGCAGGGCAAAAACTGATCCGGGAGGAAGTAGCTCAATTGTGCCGTGATCTGGATGCCACGCCTTTTGCCGCGACCTGTCCTCACGGAAGGCCCGTTTATGTGCTGTATCCTCTCAAAGACATTGAACGGATGTTCCGGCGCAGATAGAGTTCCTTGCGCTCCACCGCAATAAGCAGGAGGGTAAAACGGCAGGGACAGTGCGGCGCCGTTGTGAAATCATGAATCGGGAAGATGACGACGCGGAAGAGGGCAGCCGAAGAAAGGCAATCTCTTATCGCAGAAGAAATGGAACAAGATGACCGGCAGTATAGAAAAACCCCGGCTGATCGTGGTTATGGGACCCACCGCGGTGGGTAAGACGGCCGCTGCGATCCGTCTGGCGAAGCAATGGGGTGGAGAAATCATCAGCGCGGACTCCATGCAGGTTTACCGGCATATGGACATTGGAACTGCCAAGCCCACTCCGGACCAGCAGTGCCGTGTTCCCCATCACCTGATTGATATTGTCAATCCCGATGAATCCTTCAACGCGGCGTGCTTTATGGAACGTGCCAGGGCCGTCATCGCCGAACTCCACAAGCGGGGAAAAAAGATTATCGTAGTCGGGGGTACGGGGCTTTACATCCGCGCCGTTCTGGGTGGGCTTTTCGATGGTCCGGCCGCGGATGAGGCGCTGCGCCGGCACTATTTCACAATTCTGGAACGGGAGGGAAAGGCGGGCCTTTACGGGATGTTGAAGGCCAGGGACAGACGCGCCGCGGCGATCATCCACCCCAACGATACGACCCGGATGATCCGGGCTCTCGAAGTTCTGGACCTGACCGGCGTCTCCATCGTGGAACAGCAGCAGGAACACAGATTTGCCCAAAGACCCTACCGGGTCCTGAAGATCGGTCTTCGCTGCTCCCGTTCCGTTCTGTATGAGCGTATCGAAGCACGAACGGAAGAGATGCTGGCGCAGGGATTTCTGGACGAAGTCCGGCAACTGCTGGACATGGGGTTTCATGAGGGGCTTCGACCGATGCGGGCCCTGGGCTACAGGCAGATGGTCGGGTTTTTAAAAGGAGAGCTTGATCTTGATGAAGCTGTTGACCAGTTGAAACGGGAAACAAGGCGTTATGCTAAGCGCCAGTTGACCTGGTTCGGGGCCGATCCGGAGATTCGCTGGTTCGAACCCGGGAATGAAGAGGAGATTCTGCGGTATGCGGGCCGTTTTCTGAGGGGAGAATGACCCTGGTAAGGGATCCTTCCCAATATGGGAAAACTGCAAATTTTCTTGACTTGTAAAGGGGATAAATATAATGATGCGCCTTGCGAAAGGCGCTCTCCCGGGATTTTCACTTCGAATGGCAAGGAGTCCATGCGGATGCTCGTGTTGAAGAACTGTCGGTTTCTGTTCCTGTTCCTGTTCCTTCTTTTATCCTCTTTGTCAATGCTGGTCTCCTGCGGACCGAAAACCCGTCAGGCGGTCAGTTCTCTGGACACGCCGGAACATCACTTCCTTACCGGTATGAAAATGCTCGATCAGGGCCGGTCTGGGGACGCCCAGAGGGAATTTGATCTGGCTCTTTCGTTGAATCCCGAATATTCCCGGGCCCATGTGGGCGTCGCGCTGGTCAGAGGGTCTCGGAACAATTTTTCCGGGGGGGGTGAAGCGCTGAAAAGGGCCTGGTCCCACGCAGGCAACAATGAGGATAAAGTTTTTGTTCATGTGGGTTACATCCGAGTAAACACCCTGAGCCACGCTTACTGCATGCAGGTCGGCGCCGCCTGTGAAAAGATCGACGGGGACTGGCTTGAAAAGTCACGCGGCGAGTTTGAAAAAGCCATCGAACTGGAGCCTCGGTCCGCGGCAGCCTTTTATTTCATGGGGCTTTGCTTCAAAACAGCCCTCGATCTGGATAGCGCCGAATCCATGTTTGCCCGAGTCCTTGAATTTCAATCGGAACACTTCGATGAGGCGGACAGAGAGTGGAGCCTGGTACAGAAAATCAAACGGGCCAGGCCGGGGACGGCGATGGGGAAGCAGATCGCCCTTGTCGATAAGCTGAGCCGCGCTGATGCCGCCGCCCTGCTCATGGAAGAGCTTAAGATTGATGTTCTTTACAGAAAGCGAACATCCGGGAAATCCGATACGACCTTCAAGTATCCTGAAGAGGCCGGGGAAGCAGCCGCCAAGGCTCGGCTTACAGCCGTCGACATAGCCGTCCATCCCCTGAAGGCCGATATCGAAGGCATCCTCAATCTGGGTGTTCGGGGACTGGAACTTTATCCGGATGGAACATACCGACCTGACGCGCCGGTGGATCGGGCAACGTACGCCATGATGATTGAGGATATCCTGATCAAGGCATCTGGGGACAAGGGGCTGACCACGCGCTTTATCGGAGAGCGTTCTCCTTTCCCGGATCTGCGTTCCGATCTTCCCTATTTTAATGCCGTCATGGTGATGACCAGCCGGGGCTTTATGAAAGCCGCCGATGCGGCTTCCGGGAAATTTGTTCCTCTGGAATCGGTGACGGGCGCCGACGCCCTGCTGATCATCAGAGAGATCAGGAAGCAAATGAAGCTTTCATAAAAAATTGGAAAATATTAATGATCAGAGGGTAAGAGGCAGCCTTTGCTTATAATGAAAACCGAGGCAAGAACGAGGCCGGTCTCGGATCCTTTGAACTTTATGGAGCATTTGTAATGGACAGTGGGTCTTTGAACAAAGCGTATGAACCTCATGAAGTTGAGGCCCGATGGTATCAGTACTGGGTGGATTCCGGTTTCTTCCACGCGGAAGACGCAGGTGAAAAACCCCCTTTCTCGATCGTCATCCCCCCGCCTAATGTAACAGGAATACTCCATATGGGGCATGCCCTGAACAACACCCTGCAGGATATCATCGTCCGCTTCAAACGGATGCAGGGGTACAACACCCTCTGGATGCCGGGGATGGACCATGCCGGCATTGCCACCCAGAACGTGGTTGAAAAGGAGCTGGCCAGGGAGGGGCTGACGCGTCATGATCTCGGCCGGGAAAAGTTTATAGAACGGGTCTGGGAGTGGAAGGCGAAGTATGGAGGGGTGATCATCAATCAGTTGAAGCGGCTGGGCTGCTCCTGCGACTGGGAGAGGCAGCGCTTTACGATGGATGAAGGGCTTTCCCGGGCAGTCCGGGAAGTTTTTGTCCGCCTTTATCAGGACGATCTGATTTATCAGGGGGATTACATCGTCAACTGGTGCCCCCGCTGTCATACCGCCATCTCCGATCTGGAGGTGGAGTATAAGGAAGAAGCCGGTTCGCTCTGGAACATCCGCTATCCTCTTGCCGACGGCGGCGGCGACATTATCGTTGCGACAACCCGTCCGGAAACAATGCTGGGGGACACTGCAGTGGCCGTTCATCCCGATGATCCCCGATACAGGGACCTTGTGGGCAAGGAAGTGATCCTGCCCCTGGTGAACCGCAAGATCCCCATCATCGCCGACGACTATGTGACCATGGAATTCGGTTCCGGGGCAGTTAAGATTACCCCCTCCTCCGATCCCGCCGACTTTGCCATGGCCGAAAGACACTCTCTGAAAATTATCAACATCATGGACGGCAGCGCCGTCATCAACGAAAACGGCGGTCCCTATCAGGGGCAGGACCGCTACGAATGCCGAAAGAATATCGTGGCCGATCTGAAGGAACAGGGCTATCTCGTCAGCGTTGAGCCGTACATGCACAATGTTGGAAAATGTTACCGCTGTAAAACCGACATCGAACCTTACGTTTCCAAACAGTGGTTCGTCAGGATCAAACCCCTGGCAAAGGCGGCTATCAGCGCCGTGGTCAAGGGAAAAACCAGGATAATCCCACCGATGTGGGAGGCGACCTATTACGAGTGGATGAACAACATCCGCGACTGGTGCATCTCCCGCCAGATCTGGTGGGGGCATCGCATCCCCGTCTGGACCTGCGAATCCTGCGGCCGGATGATCGTTTCCACACAGGACCCGGATGCGTGTCCCGATTGCGGGTCCAATGAACTGCGGCAGGAAGAGGACGTTCTGGATACCTGGTTCAGCTCCGCCCTCTGGCCGTTTTCCACACTGGGCTGGCCGGACCGGACCCCTGCACTGAAGACCTTTTATCCAACCTCGCTGCTCATCACCGGTTTCGACATTCTCTTCTTCTGGGTCGCCCGGATGATGATGATGGGCAAGTACATCATGAAGGACGTTCCCTTCCGGGACGTTTATCTCCACGCCCTGGTCCGTGACGAAAAGGGAGAAAAAATGAGCAAATCCAAGGGGAACAGCATCGATCCCCTGGATATGATCGACAAGTACGGCACCGATGCCTTCCGGTTCACCCTGGCCGCCTTCTCCGCCCAGGGAAGAGACGTCCGGATGTCCGAGGAGCGCATCGAGGGTTATAAATTCTTTGTGAACAAGATCTGGAATGCCGCCCGCTTTTCCCTCATGAATCTGGAAGATTATCCAGCCGAAGGAGCAGCGGCAGGCAGGGAAGAGAAATCCCTTAAAGACCGCTGGATTTTGAGCCGGCTGCAGCGCACCACAGCCGAGGTCGTCCGCAGTCTGGACGAATACCGGTTCAATGACGCCGCCGCCGCCGTTTACTCGTTTTTCTGGCATGAGTTCTGTGACTGGTATCTGGAACTGATCAAACCCACGCTTTACGGGAAAGAGACTCCGGAAGAACGTATGGCGGCCCAGCTTACCCTGAAGGAAGTCCTGAAAAACGGTCTGAAGCTGCTCCATCCCTTCATGCCTTTCATCACGGAAGAGATCTGGCAGAAGCTCACTCAAGACGGGACGTCGATCATGGTAAGCCCCTTTCCCTCTCTGGATGAAAGTCAGATAGACGAAGTTGCCGAACGGGAGATGGGGCTGGTCATGGATGTGATCACCAGCATCCGGAACATTCGGGGTGAAATGGGGATCGCTCCCTCCAAAAAGCTTCGCGTCATCATCTCCGCTCCTCGGGTGGAGGAAAAAACCGTTATCGCCTCGGCACAGGGAGATATCATCAATCTGGCCGGTCTGGCGGAGCTTGCGATCGAGGGAGATATGGAAGAGCCCAAAGGCGTGGCAACGGGTGTCGTGGGCGCCATGCGCATCTTTGTCCTGCTGGAAGGGCTGATCAATATCGCGGAAGAAAAAGCCCGTCTGGAAAAGGAAATGGCGAAACTGGAAAAGGATCTGGCGATTGTTGCCCGGAAACTGGCGAATCGCGATTTCCTCGAGAAGGCGGCAGAGGCCGTTATCCGCAAAGAGGAGGAAAAATACAAGGCTTTGCGGGATAAAAATGTCCTGTTGAAAGCCGCGTTCAAGAAATTCCAGATCATGGAAGTGGAGTAGATTCCCTATGAATTTCCCGCTCCCGAAGCACATGCTGGACGCCCTGATCCTTTCCGCTCTGGAGGAGGATGTCGGATCGGGTGACGTGACGACTGCCGCCGTATTGAGTGGGGAGGAGAACGGTTACGCCCGGGTTGTGGCCAAATCTGAACTGGTGGTTGCCGGGATTGATATCTTTCGTCAGGTTTTTTTCGCCGTCGACGACCGGATCGCGATTGCTGTCTGTCAGCAGGACTCTCAGCAGGCCCGGAAGGGGCAGGTAGTAGCCGAGATTACCGGATCACTTGCAGGCATATTGATCGCAGAGCGGGTGGCTCTCAATTTTTTCCAGCGGATGTGCGGCATCGCAACGGCAACCCGCCAGTATGTCGAGGCCGTTGCGGGGACAAAAGCGAAGATTCTGGATACCAGAAAAACCGCTCCCGGTCTGCGCATCCTGGACAAGTATGCAGTGCGGATCGGTGGAGGCGCCAATCACCGCTTCGGCCTCAGTAACGCAGTTCTGATCAAGGACAATCATATCGAGGCGGCGGGCGGCATCGGGACAGCGGTTGCGCGGGTTCGCCAGAGGGCCTCCCATACCCTGAAAATCGAAGTGGAAGTGAAAAATTTCCAGGAATTGAACGAGGCCATTCAGGCGGGAGTCGATATCATCATGCTGGACAATATGAGCGTCCCGGACATGCGGGAGGCCGTTCTGCATGTAAATGGCAGGATCCCCCTGGAAGCGTCGGGAAACGTGACCCTGGCCACAGTCCGGCAGATTGCGGAAACGGGAGTGGATTTCATTTCCGTAGGGGCTCTGACGCATTCGGTGAAAGCGGCGGATCTTTCGTTGCTGGTGATGAATCGGGAGTGAGGCATGAGCGACAACGCGCTTCGAGTCCTGCCGACGGATTTCGATGAGGACGCTTTAAAGGAAAAACTGAAAGGCAAACGGATTGGCCGGGCTGTTTACCTTTATCCCGAAATTGATTCCACGAACAGCGCCGCGTTTCATCTGGGGCATTCCGGAGCAGGGGAAGGCACGATCGTCATCGCCGATACGCAGTTGAAGGGACGCGGCCGCCTGCATAGACCCTGGCAGTCCCCGCCCGGGCGCAATCTCTATACATCCATTCTTCTGAAACCTCCCATCGAACCCTCCGTTGCACCACAACTGACCCTGCTGGCCGGGGTGGCCGTCGCGGATCTTCTGTCATTCTACTGTCCCGGATCGGTTCGTCTCAAATGGCCTAATGACGTTCAAATCAACGGGAAAAAGGTTTGCGGGATCCTGGCGGAGATGAAGACTTCAGCACACGGGATTGATTACATCGCCATCGGCATCGGAATCAATGTGAACATACGAAATGAAGAATTTGACGAGACTTTCCGTAATCTTGCGACCTCCCTGCGTGAAGAGACGGGGCAGGTTCTGCCGCGCATGGATATCGCCGTAAGTCTTTATGATCATTTTGAAAAATGCTATACACTTTATCTGGCGGAGGGTTTTCAATCCCTCAAGGAGCGTTGGCTGATTTATGCCCGCATCTTGGGAGAACAGCTCCAGGTCATTTTCCGGGAAGAGGTCCAGAGCGGTGAAGTGGCTGGACTGGATGATTCCGGCGCATTGCTGCTCTGCGACCGGGAAGGGAAGATCACGCGCGTTATCGCTGGCGATGCGACCATTAAGAAAGGATAAAAAGACAGGTCATGCTTTTAGTTATTGATGTGGGAAATACCAATACGGTGCTCGGTGTCTTTGATGGGGAAGAACTGGTCCATGACTGGCGGATTCGAACGGTCATCGAAAATACGGTCGACGAGTATGGCATGCTCATGTACAACCTTTACAAGACAAGTAAAATCAGTTCGAAGGCCATCCAGCACATCATTATCTCCTGTGTCGTGCCGCCAATGCTGAACATCCTGGAACCGGTATGTGAGAAATATTTTCAGGTAAAGCCCCTGATCGTCGGTCCCGGGATCAAAACGGGAATGCCCATCTTTTACGATAACCCGAAGGAAGTCGGGGCGGATCGGATCGTCAACGCCGTGGCCGTCTTTGAGAAATACAAGCGGGAAGCCATCGTGGTCGATTTCGGGACGGCAACCACCTTTGACTACGTGTCTCCGCGAGGGGAATACATGGGCGGATGCATCGCCCCGGGGATCGTCATTTCCAGTGAAGCCCTCTTTACGCGCGCGTCGAAGCTGCCCCGGGTGGAATTCAGCACTCCCAAACTGATTATTGCCAAGGATACGGTGAGCAGCATGCAGGCGGGCATTATTTATGGGTATGCCGGCCTGGTGGACGGGATCGTGGCCCGCATGAAAGAGGAAATCGGTTCCAATCCCCTGGTGATTGCCACAGGAGGGCTGGCCAAGGTCGTCAAGCCGGAAACCAGGAGCATCGAAATGATCGATGATATGCTTACCCTGGAGGGACTCAGGCTTATTTATAAAAGAAACAGTTGAGCTTCGGCGACGTACATCTCTTTCCCTTGCTTCTGATCGGCCTGAATTATTCTGTATTGTTCGGCTTCCATTCTTAAATTCCTGATGGAAATGTTTAGGAACGGAAGCCGTTTTTTTTCTTTGCTGTCAGTTTCATCATTCCTTTCTGGAAATCTTCCCTTGTTATCGATATAAAAGAAAGAAAAGGCAAGCTGGCTGATTCTTTTCAAACAAACCAACCTCTAAAAAATTTAAGTCCGCCTGGCCGTGAACCCGGATGAAAAGTGCGTCCGGATCATGACCTGCGCATGCAGGGATCAGAAGGAGGTGCACAATGAATCAAAAACACTCTGGACGTTCCTCCGCGATGCCGAGACTTCGGGAAGATGTCCGGACCGGCTTGACTTCCGAGGCCATCAAAAGCGCCATTCTTGAGAATCTGTATTATGTCCAGGCGAGGATTCCCAGAATTGCAACGCAGAACGACTGGTACATGGCCCTTGCATACACGGTGCGGGACCGGATGCTTGACCGCTGGGTCCGATCAATAGCGGCGCTTCAGCGAAGCAGCCGTGCCGTCTGCTACCTTTCCGCGGAGTTCCTGCCGGGACCACACCTGGCAAACGCCATGATGAACCTCGGAATTTATGAACAGACCCGGGAAGCGGTGAAGCAGCTCGGTCTTGATCTGGATGTTCTGATTACCCAGGAGGGGGAGCCGGGGCTCGGAAACGGTGGTCTGGGCAGACTGGCCGCCTGTTTTCTCGATTCCCTCGCCACTCTGGAGGTGCCTGCAATCGGTTATGGAATTCGATATGAATTCGGCATTTTCGATCAGGAAATCCGAGATGGGTGGCAGCGTGAGATCACGGATAAGTGGCTGGCTCTGGGCAATCCCTGGGAGATCGCCCGTCCCGAGATTGCTTACTATGTGCCTTTCGGCGGCCATACCGAACCCTGTTACGACGAAAAAGGCCGCTATCGCGTCCGCTGGGTTCCGGAACGGGTCGTGAAAGGGATGGCTTATGACACCCCGATACCGGGCTACCATGTGGAGAACGTCAACATTCTGCGGCTCTGGAAGTCGGAGGCCTGTGAGTCTTTCGATTTCCAGGCCTTCAACATCGGGGATTACTATGGCGCCGTGGAGGAAAAACTCGTATCCGAGACGATTTCGAAGGTTCTCTATCCCAATGATGAGCCGACCGTGGGCAAACAACTGAGGCTTGCCCAGCAGTTCTTCTTTGTCTCCTGTTCGCTCCAGGACATGATCCGGATTCACGGGCTTGGGGGCGGCGGTCTGCCGGACACGTTCGACGAGCGATATGCGGTTCAGCTGAACGATACCCATCCTTCGATTGCCGTGGCTGAGCTGATGCGGCTCCTCGTGGATGAACACGGGATCGAATGGGAACGGGCCTGGGAAATCACGAAAAAAACCTTTGCCTACACGAACCACACACTTCTCCCCGAGGCCTTGGAAAAGTGGTCCCTGCCGCTTTTCCGGAAGATGCTTCCCCGGCACCTGGAGATTATTTTCGAGATAAACCGTCGTTTCCTCGAAGATGTCCGACTGGCATATCCCGGCGATGACGAACGACTGAGACGGCTTTCTCTTATTGATGAGACGGACGACCGCTATGTAAGAATGGCTAATCTGGCTGCTGTGGGAAGCCATGCAGTAAACGGAGTCGCGGCTCTTCATACGGAATTGTTGAAAAAAACCGTGATGAAGGATTTTTTTGAGCTGTTCCCCAAAAAATTCGTGAACGTGACAAATGGCGTGACCCCGCGGCGCTGGATGGTCCTCAGTAATCCGGGGATTTCCAGACTCATTACCCAGGCGGTGGGGGATGCGTGGATCTGCAACACCCAGGATGAGATCCGTCGTCTGGAAGGGTTCGCCGACGATCCGTCATTTCGGGATGCCTGGTACAGGGTGAAGCAGGAGAACAAACAAAAACTGGCGTGTCTGATCAGGGAACGCACGGGTGTCGTCGTGAATCCGCAGAGCCTGTTCGATATCCAGGTAAAAAGAATTCATGAATACAAGCGTCAGCACCTGAACGCCCTCCATATTATCTCGCAGTACATCCGGCTCAAAAGAAATCCTTCTCTGAATGTTCCGCCGCGAACGGTGATCTTTGGCGGCAAGGCCGCTCCGGGCTACTTCCTGGCCAAACTGATCATCAAGTTCATCAACTCCATTGCCGAAGTTGTCAATGGCGATCCGGAAATGGCGGACCGGCTGAAAGTCGTCTTTTTCCCCGATTTCAATGTGCAGAACGGCCAGTGGATCTATCCCGCGGCGGATATCTCGGAACAGATTTCCACAGCAGGCAAGGAAGCATCGGGCACGGGCAACATGAAGTTTTCCCTGAACGGCGCCCTCACCATAGGCACACTTGACGGGGCCAACGTCGAAATTCTTGAGGAGGTAGGATCGGAAAACTTCTTTTTATTCGGTCTCACGGCGGAAGAAATCGCTAACCTGAATATGCTGGGATATAACCCTCGTGCCTTTTATGAAAAAAGCGAAGAACTCAAGGAAATCATTGAACTGATTCGTTCAGGCTTTTTTTCGAAGGGAGACGGCAGCCTCTTTCAGCCCCTCACGGATGCACTCCTTAACCGTGACGAGTATTTCCTCCTCGCTGATTACCAGTCCTACATCGACTGTCAGGGAGAGGCGGGGACGGCATACCTGGATCGGGATCGATGGATTCGAATGTCGATTCTCAACGTGTCCCGGATGGGCAGATTTTCTTCCGACCGGTCCATCCGGGAATATCTGGAAAAGATATGGAGAGTGGAACCTCTGATGGTCAACAGAGAAAAATGATGGAGTTTGAAATATCCGAGGAGGCGGACATGAGATTGACACGCCAGCAGACGCAAAACCGGACCGGCTTCGCATCGGCTGATACCAAGCAGGGATCTCCTGAGGGCGCCGATAGGAAAAAAATGCCGCCGGGCAAGGCATGGCTGTGGTTTGTCCTTATTCTAATCGTGAACTTTCTGATGGTAAGACTGTTGATTCCCGATGCGGAACAGCCGGTCATGGTGCCGTATACCCTCTTCAAGGGTGAAGTCGGTAAGGGCAATGTCAAGGAAATCTTCAGCCGGGGAGACACCATCACGGGTCGATTCAAGGAACAGATAGCTTACCAGGCTGCGGAGGAAAAGGCAGGAGATTCCCGGAAAGCATCCAAGGCGGTGACCACGTTTACGACGACAGTGCCCTCATTCGTAGATCCGGGTCTGGAAGCCTTTCTGATCTCGAACGGGGTTGAGATCAGCGCCAAGCCGATCCACGAAGAGCGCAGCCCCTGGGCGACGATTCTCTACAGCTTCGGTCCAGGACTGCTCTTCATCGCCTTTTATATCTGGCTTTTCCGACGGATGGCCCAGCAGGGCGGTCTGGGCGGCGGGATTATGGGAATTGGAAAGAGCAAGGCGCGTCGCTACGACCAGGAAGAAGGCCGGAAGGTCACTTTCGACGATGTCGCCGGTATTGATGAAGCAGAGAACGAACTGGTCGAGATTGTGGATTTTCTCAAGGATCCTCCGAAGTATACCCGTCTGGGCGGAACCGCTCCGAAAGGAGTGCTGCTGGTTGGTGCGCCGGGTACGGGAAAGACGCTGCTGGCAAAAGCAGTCGCCGGAGAGGCCGGAGTGCCGTTTTTCTCGATGAGTGCCGCGGAATTCGTGGAGATGATCGTGGGGGTCGGTGCGGCGAGGGTGCGTGACCTGTTCAAGCAGGCGCGCGAGCATGCACCGGCGATCATCTTCATCGATGAACTGGATGCGATTGGTCGTGCGCGCGGGCAGGTGGCGATCGGGGGGGCAAGTGAGCAGGAACAGACCCTGAATCAGATTCTTACCGAGATGGACGGCTTTTCCAGCCGGGAGGGCATTATCGTGCTGGCGGCAACCAACCAGCCGGATGTTCTGGACAAAGCGCTCCTGAGGCCGGGGCGCTTCGATCGGCGCGTTGTGGTCAACCTTCCGGACAAGGTCGGGCGTGAGGCGATCTTAAAAGTCCACACCCGCAGCGTTCCCCTCGCAAAGGATGCCAGTCTGGGGGAACTTGCCGCCGCGACGCCGGGGTTTTCCGGCGCCGACCTGAGGAATCTGGTGAATGAGGCGGCACTGATGGCGGCCCGGCGGGGTCAGGATGATGTCCGCGCCAGGGACTTCCTGGACGCGCTGGAAAAGATCGTGCTCGGTCCTGAACGCCCCCTTCTTCTGAGTCACGCGGACAAGGAACGCATCGCCTACCACGAAGGGGGGCATGCCATTCTTGGTCTGGTGGCACCCGGGGCCGACCGGGTGCATCGTGTAACGATCGTTCCCCGGGGACAGGCCCTCGGCGTGACCTACCAGCGGCCTGACAGCGACCGCTATAACTATACGGAAGCCTATCTGCGCGCGAAAATCGTCGGAATGCTCGGGGGACGAGCTGCCGAGGAGATTGTTTACGGCACCCGGACTACCGGGGCCGAAAGCGATATCGAGCAGGCCACTGGACTGGCTCACCGGATGGTCACACGCTGGGGGATGAGTGAGCGCCTTGGACTGATTCAGCTCGCGCCCCGTGAAAATCCATACCTGGGCGGTCCGGCCGGCTATGGCAGCGCCAGACCGTTCAGCGACGGAACCGCGGAAGCCATCGATGCCGAGGTGATCAGGATTATTGCCGAAAGTCACGAGGAGGCCAAACGGCTTCTGAGAGCATACCGCAAACAACTCGATGTCCTGGCCGAAGCCCTTGTAGCGCAGGAGACCCTCGACGAGCAGGAAATTCTCAGGATCACGGGGCTTCCGCCGGCACCAGCCCTGGACGCCGGAAAACTGCCCGTTCCTGATGGGGGAGACAAAAACGCCGAACCCTCCGTGTCCCTTCCCGGCGTTGCGGGACCATCGTGAAGGTGTGCGCCATCAGGCGCCTCACCGGGAAATTTCAGGAGAAGCGGGATTTCACAGCCGAAGGAGGCAAAAACGGAAATCCGTCATGAGACGGGTTGCGGAACTCATGGAGCGATATCGGCAGGCAGCTTGTGCCGATCCGTCCGATGCGGTCAAGTAGACCTTGGAGGTGTCTAATGGGGAACCTGAACAATGTTTTCAATCCAGGCAGTGTCGCGTTAATCGGTGCAAGCGACAGGGAGGGCTCGGTGGGACGAATCATCTTCACCAACCTTCTCCAGGCAAAGGATCGAAAGATATTCCCGGTCAATCCGAAGAAAAAAGTCATACTGGGCCGGAAATGCTTTGAGAATATTGCCGACATTTCTGAACCGGTCGATCTCGCCGTTATTGCCACCCCGGCGAAGGAAGTTCCCGAACTCGTTGAGGATTGCGGCCGGGCGGGTATCGGCGGACTGGTCATTATCTCGGCTGGCTTTAAAGAGATCGGCGAGGAAGGCAGGTTACTGGAAGAGCGGATAACGGCATCGAGGAAGAAATACGGCATGCGCATCCTCGGACCGAATTGTCTGGGTTTTGTACGGCCGAATGAAGGGTTGAATGCAACCTTTCTGAAAACAAACCCGCCTCCCGGACATATTGCCTTCATCTCCCAGAGCGGGGCGCTGGGCAGTGCCATCCTTGACTGGGCGGTGAATGAGCATGTCGGGTTCAGCATGTTTGCCTCGCTCGGCGCCATGAGCGATGTGGATTTCGGCGACCTCATCGATTTTCTCGGCGAGGATCCTGACACGCGAAGCATCCTGCTCTACATGGAAGGGGTCGGCAACGCAAAGAAGTTTATGAGTGCGGCACGTGCTTTTGCAATGCGTAAACCCATCATTGTTATCAAACCGGGGAGATTTACCGAGAGTGCCCAGGCGGCCCGATCCCATACCGGCGCTATGGCCGGCGACGACGCCATCTATGAGGCGGCCTTCAAAAGGGCGGGCGTGTTGCGGGTAAAGGAAATCGCCGATCTCTTTGACTGCGCTGAAATTCTTGATTCACGGAAACTCCCCAAAGGGCCGAGACTGGCCATCGTGACCGCCGCCGGCGGACCCGGTGTCATGGCAACCGATGCACTGATCGAACTCGGGGGTGAACTTGCCAGGCTTTCTGACGAAAGCATGGAACGGCTAAACTCGATCTTGCCGCCGTTCTGGAGTAAAGGCAATCCCATCGATTTGCTGGGGGACGCTGATGCCTCCCGATATGCCCAGGCAGCTCAGATCTGTTTAAACGATTCAGGGGTGGATGGAGTCCTGGTCATCTACGTTCCCATGGATACCGCCGTGCCGGATGAAGTGGCCCAGGCTGTGATTGACACTGCAAAAGGATCATGGAAGCCGATTCTTGCCGCCTTCATGGGGGCGGACAAGGTCCGGAGTGCATTGGAAAAGCTGGCGCGGAACAACATCCCGAACTATGAAACCCCTGAACAGGCGGTGAGGGCATATGTCAATATGTACCAGGATGAGATAAACCTTGAACTGCTCTATGAGACTCCTGAAGAATTGCCGGGCCGGGAAACATCCCAGGGGGACCTGAAGGATCTCATCGTGGGGGTCATGAAGGAAAAGGAGCGCCTGAAAGGTTTCATCAGTAAGGCCCTTGGTGAAGGAAGAACCCTTCTCAACGAGGATGAATCAAAAGAATTCCTCGCGGCCTACGGCATCCCCACGACGGTTCCCTCGCTTACCTCGTCTGTGGAAGAGGCGGTAACCGTTGCCGGGCAGATCGGGTATCCCGTGGTCATCAAGATTGTCTCTCCGGATATCTCGCACAAGACCGATGTCGGCGGCGTTGTGGCGGGAATCAACTCGGACGAACAACTGAGGCATGCCTATGAGGGCATGTTGAAGAGGGTTCGGGATCATGCTCCCAAGGCATTGATTGAAGGCGTCACCGTTCAGAAGATGATTGAGGACATCGATTACGAACTGATTCTGGGCTCAAAAAAGGATAAGGATTTCGGTTCGGTCATCCTCTTTGGAATGGGAGGAGTAACGGCTGAGCTGATCAGGGATTTTTCGATCGGTCTGCCTCCGCTCAATCGGACGCTGGCAAAAAGGCTGATGGAAGCTACAAAGGCGTATAAACTGATTCAGGGCTGGCGCGGCAAGCCGCCGGCCAATCTCGGGGAACTGGAAACCATCCTGGTCTATTTCTCCTATCTGATCGTTGATTTTCCGGAAATAGCGGAAATCGACATCAACCCGCTGGCCATAACCGGAGGCGTACTGTGCGCCCTGGACGCAAGGATTATCCTGGACAAGGATTATCGGCAGTCGGACGCTCCTTATCCGCACCTCGTGATCACTCCCTATCCGGCAAGTTTAGTAACGCCGTTGAAATCAGCGGATGGCGCCGAGATGGTGCTGCGGCCGATCCGGCCTGAAGACGAACCGCTGGAACGGGAACTGCTTGCAACCCTTTCCGAAGAATCCCGGCGAACAAGATTTTTCTCGTCTTTTAAAAATGTCACCCACGAGTGGCTGGTCCTGTTCTGTAATATTGACTATGACCGGCACATCGCGATGGTCGCTGAAATAAAAGAAAACGGAGAAAGAAAAATTATCGGTGTTGCGAGACTCATACTGAACCCTGATTTCGACTCTGGAGAAATTGCTGTGCTGGTTCACGACAAGTTTCAGCGCAAAGGCGTTGGGGAAGAGCTGATGAAGAGCGTCATCGAGATAGGTAAATCAAAAGGGCTGAGCGAGATATACGGTGAGGTGCTGATGGAAAACGAAAAAATGCTCGGGCTCTTCAGGAAATTGGGATTCGCGACAAAGCGGCTCTCAGATGGGATCATGCGGAGCAGCCTGAAGTTGAGGCAGCTGTAAATGCTCAGGGTACGGGCAGTTGACTTTCAAGGTGAGATTCCGGAACTCAAGTAAAGATCGATTCAAAAAGTGCCACATATTTTTATACAATGCTTGCTGCCTCAGGGGAAAGAGAGGGGAAAAAGCCAAATATTTTAATCAGTGCTGTTGATCTCAAACCGATTACAGCTGCGGGAACAGGAGGGGTCGAAAGGATGGAGGTGGACATCATGAACGGAAGCGAAATTGTCCTGCATAAACCCGCACCCGATTTCGAACTTGCGGACAGTGAAGGACGTCAGATCAGGCTCTCCGGTTATCGAGGTGAAAGGCACGTCGTCCTGATTTTCAACCGCGGTTTTATTTGACCTTACTGCCGCCGGCACATGGCGCAGTTGCGTCGGGATTATCCGGATTTTGTGAAAAGAAATGCCGAGGTGGTTGCGATCGGTCCAGAAAATGCGGAGGCTTTTACGAAATGGTGGCGCGAACACGAGATGCCGTTTGTCGGATTGCCCGGCCCCGATCATACCGTCTCCAAAAGATATGGCCAGCAGGTGAAACTGCTGAAACTTGGCCGTCTGCCGGCACAGCTCGTAATTGACAAGCAGGGGGTGATCCGCTTCGTGCATTATGGCAATTCCATGTCCGATATCGTGGAAAATGGGGAACTCCTCTCGCTGCTGGATCATCTGAACGATGAAGAAGGCCGGACCCGGACCGGCGGGGCATAAAGCCTTTTCCTGAACAGCTCGCCTGCTGACTGAGAGCGCGAACACGATCTGATGGATTTCAGCATGGTTTTTTCTACGGAAGAACAAGGTTTTCATTGCCGGAAGGCGTTCCCTGTGGTAGAAGGGGCGCCATGTTGAATGTCGGTTTGACGGGAAGCATTTCCTGCGGAAAATCCACAGTTGCCCGGATGCTTGAGGGAAAGGGCGCATTCATCATTGACTTCGACCGTCTTGCCCATGACGTGGAGGAACCCGATAAGCCTGCCTGGCGGGGAATCGTCGATACCTTCGGTCCGGACGTCCTTCGGGAAGACCGTACCATAGACCGGGCCCGCCTGGGGACTCTGGTTTTTGCCGACCGCCGGAAGCTGGAAAAGCTCAATGAGATCGTTCATCCGGCGGTTTTCGAGGCCTGGCGGCGCAGCGTTGAGGAGATCCGCGGTGTTCGACCCGATGCCATCGTCGTTTCGGATTTTCCACTGCTCATTGAACTGGGGAAGCAGAATGATTATGACGTGATCCTGCTGGTCTATATTCCGCCGCAGGAACAGATTCGCCGCCTCATCCTGAGAAACGGCTACAGTCCCGAAGAGGCGATCCAGCGGGTCAATTCCCAGATGTCCATCGAGGACAAGATTGACTTCGCCGACATCATCGTGAACAATGCCGGTCCCCGGGAACAGACACAGGCGCAGATCGATAAAATCTGGACACAGCTTCTGAAAAAGGAACGACTGCAGAGAAAATCCGCTGCGAGTTCCTTTCAGACAGGAACAATCCATAAAGAACGGGAGGTAGGGTAATGATCGGTAAAAACGTGCTTACAGACTTTTCAGCCAGGGCTTCCGAACCGGTGATCGGGTCTTTCACTTTTGTGCATCCTCTTGCGGCGGTTATCGGGAATGTCATCCTGGGGGACAATATCATGGTTTCCCCCGGGGCGTCCATCCGGGGAGATGAGGGTCAGCCTCTTTATGTGGGCAGTGACTCCAATGTCCAGGACGGGGTGGTCATTCATGCCCTGGAAACGGAACTGGACGGGAAGCCCGTAGAGAAGAATCTCGTTGAAGTCGACGGAAAAAAATATGCCGTCTATGTGGGCAATAGAGTGTCCCTGGCTCATCAGGTTCAAGTGCATGGTCCGGCGGTAATTCGGGATGACACCTTCGTGGGGATGAAATCGCTGGTCTTCAAGTCCTATGTGGGCAGCAACTGCGTGATTGAACCGGGGGTTCTTCTCATGGGGGTCACTGTGGCGGACGGACGGTATGTGCCTGCCGGATCTGTCGTCAAGACGCAGGAACAGGCGGATGCCCTCCCGGTCATTACGGACGATTACCCCATGAAAGAAATGAACAAGGGGGTACTGCACGTAAACAAGGCCCTGGCCAGAGGTTACCTGGCGGCGGGTTCCTGACGGCTGCAGGGATAGCCTCGACTCCTGATTTCGCTCAGCGGGGGGATTCCTTTTCGTCCCCCCAGCTGAAGACTCACCTGAGCCGCCGCCCAAGCGGCAAAATCAAGACACGTTTCGTAATTCCACCCCTGAACCAACCCGAAGATAAATCCGGCATGAAAGACATCTCCGCAGCCCGTTGTGTCAACGGCGTTTACGGGGTATGCGCTTTTCCGTATCGTCGTGTTTCCATGGAGAGCAACATAACCGGCCGCACCCAGCGTAACGGCGACGAGTTTGGGACCCTGCTTGAGCAGAAAAGAACAGGCGTCCAAGGGGTCCGAATTTCCCGTCAACCGGCGGGCGAAGGTTTCCGAGGCGATGAAATAATCGCTCAAACCGGCAAGCTCCAGCATTCCTTCACGAAGGGTGCCGGCATCGACGACCACAGCCACTCCAGCCTGTCGGGCAATACGGCAGGCCTGAAGGGAGGCTTCGATGAAAAGTCCGTCAGTATGCAGCACGTCGGATTTGCGGATCTGTTCCTGGGGGATTTCCCAGGGCTGGAGAGGGATGCCCGTGGGGCGCTGCCAGAAGATGGTCCTCCGTCCGGTGTCCGGCTCGACGGTGATAAAGGCAAATTGAGAGGCGCTGTTCCGTCGGACCAGCAAGTTTGACGTGTCGATGCCCTCATTGCGGAGGGAGGTTTCAATGGCCTGTCCAAAAGCATCGTCACCGATTATCCCGGCAAAGGAACAGCGCATCCCCCAGCGGGAAAGGGCCACAAGCGCGGTGGCAACGGGTCCGCCTCCCTGAATGACTAACCCGGAAAATTCACATTTGACATCGGGGGGTGGATAGGCGGGAATCCGACCGAGGTAATCCAGGGAACACTGTCCTATACCGCAGATCAGAGGAGGTGATGTGAAAATTCTGTTTTCCATCGTCGTCTCCGGAGAAATCCTTTTTTATTTCCCGACCCGGGCAGATTTAACGGAAAGCGCCGGCGGGGTGAAAATTTGATGCCGCCGGTTTCGAAGACCGGTGAAACGAATCCCGAAACCGATGGCGACCCTACTACACATTTTGAGAAATCTCAATTTCACAGGGGCTAGTCAACTTGTCGCAGCGGCGAACATTCCGGACTCAGCCAGATAGGTCTTGACTCTGAAAACATGAACTGTTAGACGTCTTTTTTTTGATCATCACTTCATCACTGTTCCAAATCAACAGGTATTTTGAGACTCTAAACGGCGACGTTTCAGCGGTAAACAATATCGAGGAGGGAGATATGGCGGCGATAATCATTCGGGGCAGTGACATTGCCCAGGAAATCCGGGAAGATTTGAAGAAAGAGGCGGCCTGGCTGAAAGCCTATGGGGTGGTTCCGGGACTGGTGACGATTCTGGTCGGCCAGGACCCCGCCTCCATGAGCTATGTTACGGCCAAACAGAAAACGGCCTGTAAACTGGGCTTCTATTCCCTCCAGGACAGTCAGCCCGGGCATGTATCGGAATCCCTCCTCCTAGATCGGATTGCCCGATATAACAAAGACCCCCGGATTCATGGGATCCTGGTGCAGTTGCCTCTTCCGCCCCATATCGACGAACAGAAAATCCTCTACGCCATCGATCCCGGAAAAGATGTCGACGGATTTCACCCTTACAATGTCGGTAAGCTCATGATCGGGCAGGCGGACTTTCTTCCCTGCACTCCAGCCGGCATTCAGCAGCTCCTGATCCGTTCCGGAATCCAGACCGATGGGGCTGAAGTCGTGGTTGTGGGGCGCTCGAACATTGTCGGCAAACCCATTGCAAACATGCTGCTTCAAAAACAGAAAGGGGCCAATGCCACCGTAACGGTCTGCCATACCGGCACACGGGATGTCGGCGTTCATACCCGCCGGGCGGACATCCTGATTGTCGCTGCAGGCAAGCCGAAAGCAATTACAGCGGACATGGTCAAGGAAGGAGCGGTTGTGATCGATGTCGGCGTAAATCGGGTTGGAGTGACATCGGACGGCAAGGCCAAACTCTGTGGGGATGTGGATTTCGAACCGGTTCGGGAAAAAGCGGGAGCCATCACACCGGTGCCCGGCGGTGTCGGTCCGATGACGATTACCATGCTGATGGTCAATACGCTCAAGGCTGCCCGTCTATCAGCCGGCCTGTAACCGGTTGAGCTGTCCTGTGTTGGAGAGTGGATTTGGAAAATGTTTATGAAAAGTCTCTGAAGGATCCAGCCGTCATGACGGTGACCTGGGAACTGGTTCCCGGCCGGGGGGCTCGGGAAAAGGCTCAGGAAACCGTGATTCTTGAAGCTGAAAAAGCGGTTCGGGGAGGAAAAATATCCGCGATTTCCCTGACGGACAGTCCCGGTGGATTTCCGGCCCTGATGGCGGACTGCCTTGCGAAGGAAATCAAGGCGCTGGGAATTGAACCGCTTGTCCATTTTACCTGCAAGGACAAAAACCGCTGTCAGATTGAAAGCCAGCTCTATGCGCTGGAGAGGGCTGGGGTGCGCAATCTCCTCGTGATGTCCGGTGATTACCCGGTATCGGGTTTCCTTGGGCGTCCCCGGCCGGTCTTTGACCTGGATCCCACTCATGTTCTGGCGCTCATTCAGGACCTGAACAACGGACTGGAATATCCGCTGCCGAAAGGTTCAGGAACACTTCAACCCAGTCATTTTTTTGCCGGGGCGGCTGTATCTCCTTTCAAGGAAACCGAGGCGGAACTTCTCGGGCAATACTATAAACTCGGGAAAAAGATAACCGCCGGCGCCTCCTTTATCGTCACCCAGCTCGGATACGATGTCCGAAAATTTCACGAAATCCTGAAGTATATGGAAATGAAGGGATTCGATGTTCCCCTGGTGGGCAACATCTTTATCCTTACCTATGGCGCGGCCAGGGCAATGAAAAAGAACCGGATTCCGGGGTGTGTCGTGACGGACGAGCTTCTGGCGGAACTGGATCGGGAGCGCGGTCTGCCGGATAAAGGACTGGAAGCGCGGTTGTTGCGGGCGGCGAAGATGTATGCCCTGTTAAAGGGACTGGGGTTCAGCGGAGCACATATCGGTGGTCCCCTGGTAACCTGTGAGCAGGTAGAGTCCGTAATTGAAAAAGGCGAGGAACTGAGCGCTTCCTGGCAGGCGCTGATTGCCGAATTTCAGTATTCCCGTCCCGGCGGTTTCTATTATTTTCAAAAGGACCCGGACAGCGGTTTGAATAAGGAAATTCCTGTCGATGTCGACAGCCCCGCCCCTGATGTATCCGGCAAAGGACTGTACCGTTTTTCCGTTTTCTGTCATAACCGTTTTTTTGAGCCGGGAACGAAGGGCTTTGCTTTCATGCATCGGATCGCCCTGACCGTGAAGGATTCCCGGCTGGAAAAGCCGCTGCACAAACTGGAATACCTTTTGAAGACTCTGCTGTATGGTTGTCGCGACTGCGGCGACTGCGCCCTGGTCGATACGGCCTTTCTCTGCCCCATGTCCCAGTGTCCCAAACAGCAGCGCAATGGTCCCTGCGGGGGAAGTCATCAGGGGTGGTGTGAAGTTTATCCTGACCGGAGGAAGTGTATCTACGTCAAGGCTTATGCCCGGTTGAAGGCCGATCGGCAGGAAAGCCGATTGGAAACTCTTCAGGTGCCGCCCTGCAACTGGGACCTGGATTCGTCTTCGGCCTGGTTGAATTATTTTCTGGGGAAGGATCACACGTCAAGGCGCCTGGGAATTGGAAAAGAAAACGTCAAGCCGGGGAATTCCGGATAAGTTTTCCAGAAGATCCACGATGGCAATGGGGTTAACTCGACTCGTCCCGGGAAAGATAAAACGTTTCAGACCGTTCGTCTATGGATCGGATAAAGCATGCCCGCGGACCTTTCATTTAAGAGCTGATGAAGGCGGTCAGGGCGAGTTGTTTCTCCCCTGGCCGTCTCCATCAAAAGACCTTTCCGTGAAGCTGTTGTTGAAGGCTGAAGAATTGACGCGCCTCGTGATGTATGAGGGGATGCTTTGCTCAGGGGGCTGTTTCCCGGGCAATTGGCCATTCTCCCCGTTCTTCAAGAACTTCCCGGAAGACGGCAAGCGCCTCGTTGACAGCGGGCATGCCCGCGTAGGGGGCCATCTGAAAGAAAATCTCTGTCAGTTTCCTGGGGTCGCATCCCACATTCAGAGCTGCATTCACATGGAGCTTCAGTTCGTCCGTTGCCCGAATTGCTCCTAAAATGGCGCAGGCGGCCATCTGCCGCTCCGGCAGGGTCAGCACCGTACGGGAGTACAGATTTCCCGTGATAAACATGGAGAAATCATTGGCCAGCTCACGGTCGAAAGCTTTCCATGTCAGGTAAGGTGGATCCATCTTGACCCCTTTGCCGAAGAGTTTTTTCGCGGTTTCCTGTGTTCTGTTTCTGATCGCTTCCTCATCCAATGTTAAAATTGCTCCTTTCTGCCGAGTTTGCTTTTCCGGATCTTTAAACTGCCGGGATTCCGGAAACGATGTGCCGGTGTGGCCGGTTATTTAACCAGGTACAGGTCTCTGTCCTTATCCTGAAGGTAGATGTGCTGATATCCGTCTTTTTTCTGCGCCTTGTCATACGCGCTTTCGCCTTCGCGGCGGCACTCACGACAGGCGTTCCAGGGGATTGTCACGGCGAAGATATGGTTTCCCAGATCAGAACGGGAGTTGACCATTACAACGCCGCCGCAATCGCTGCATATCCGGACGATCGTTTCCTGCTGTTCGCTGATGCCGTCCGTATCGTAATAGACCCCTTTTCGGCGTTTCATATATTTTGCATCGCCGATCATCCTTTCCCGCAGTTCATTCCGACGCGACCAGAGCTCATAAATCTCTTCCGCCTCCCGTGCTACCTGGCTGGAGATCTCCTCCGACTGCCTGAACCGCGACGGGTTGTATTCCGGCTCTCGAACATGACTGTAATCTAGACCGGCCATCGCCAGGATGATGCCCACATTGACATAGGGAAGCGCCTTCTCGATAGAGTAGCCACCCTCCAGGACGGCAATATCCGGGGACAGTCGATCGTTCAGTATGGCGTAACCTTGTGCGCTGAAGCGCATGTCCGTGATCGGGTCTGAAAAATGATTGTCCTGACCGGCCGAATTGATGATCAGATCCGGCTTGAATTCAGAAAGAATGGGCAGGATGGCCTTGTCCAGGACATGAAGAAACCCCTCATCGGAGGTTCTGGGAGGCAGGGGAATATTCAGGGTGGTTCCCAGGGCGTTTGGCCCGCCGAACTCTTCATGAAAGCCGGAACCTGGGTACAGGGTCCGACCGTCCTGATGGATGGAGATGCACAGCGTATCAGGATCGTTCCAGTAAATGTCCTGGGTGCCGTCGCCATGGTGGCAGTCCGTATCCACGACGGCAATCCGCCGGTGACCGTAATGGTGCCGGATGTATTCGATCATGATGGCTTCCATGTTGACATTGCAGAACCCTCTCGCTCCGTGAACGACAAGCATGGCGTGATGTCCCGGAGGGCGGACAAGGGCAAAGGCGTTATCCACCTCTTTGTTCATGACCTTCTCCGCTGCGGTGATCGCCCCGCCGGCTGCAATCAGATGAGACTCCGTCGTTACGGCACGGGCATCGGGAACGCAGAAATGAACGCGGTTGATGTCCGAGTAGGAAGCGATGGAGGGTTTATACTCAATAATGTTTTCCAGATCAAGAAGGCCTTCTTCAAAAACCTGATCCTGGGTATAGAGCAGGCGTTCTTCTCTTTCCGGATGAGTAGGCGAAATGGCCCAGTCAAAAGCCGGGAAGAAAATCAAACCGGTTTTCCGTGCTTTTTTCATGACAATTCTCCTGTTTTAAACCCCGCAATAAGACCGGGCTTGACCTGCAGTTTGACGCGAATATTTTTCCCTGTCATATAGAAATCTCTGACCATGTTGAATTCCTGATCTTCAATGACTTCAATTTCCAGATCCTCCGCCCGCGCGCCGAGGCGCAGGGCTCTTTCCCTGAGCATGCGCCTGCCGGTTTCAATGGCATCTTCTCTGGTAAAGCGGGAGGGAAGCTTTTCCTGGATGCCTTCCTCGCCGATGGTCATTGTTCCCTGTTCGGTATCGGCGAGAATCGTCAGTTCGGCGGTCGTTCGGGCCAGGGCGGTTCCGATGGCGTTGGCCACTTCATAGTAGGAAGGGACGCAGACAGGACATCCCAGCAGTTGCCCCAGACGGGTGGACATGGGTTTCGCCGGCCCGCCGATAATATAAAGGATTTTGGGGGATATTTTTTTACCTTCCAGGAGCTCATGGATGGTATAGACCGGCTGATTGTTGATTTCTTCGATGACAGAATGGACATGGAGCGCAATTTTTTCGCAGGTATTCTCAAAGATGATTTCTGCCGCTTCCTGTACCGTAATCCCCATGATCTCAGCGATGCTCTGAACGGCCTTTTCGGCCTTTGAACGGTTGCCGATGTCGGTCAAGCCAAGGAAAATCATGGCATCCGTAGGGGTCGGGCAGGGTCCGTCAAAGGCAGCGGCTGGGCCTTTTCGTTCGGGCCCAATGAGAATTTGACCGTCTTTGACATATACCATACTGTCGCCGCCGATTCCCACAGGCTTTGAACGAAGCCCCCGGATCAGCGTCTTGTGATTTTCCATTGTGACCCCGAAAGCCTCGAGAAGGGGGACGCCATCGGCAAAAACGGCGATGTCCGTCGTGGTGCCGCCGATGTCCAGGGCAATGGCATCATTTTTGTTATCCGGCGTCATGCTGAGAATGCCCATGATGCTGGCGGCAGGTCCGGACAGGATGGTGTAAACCGGAAACTCAACGGAGTGTTGGATCTCAAACGTGCCGCCATCTGCTTTCAGAATGTAAACGGGAACGGAAAGCCCCAATCCCTGAAAAAAAGAAATGACCTGCCGGACAAAAGATGAATAGCGCTCCCAGACGGCTTCATTCAGATAGGTCGTGGCAACGCGCCTCGGGAAATTGAGATGGCCGGACATCCGGTGGCCTAAGGAAACATGATCAAGACCGTTGTGGATGCTCTTTTCTACCTGTAGTTCCTGGTTCGGGTTGCGGGTCGAAAATTTGCCGACAATGCCGACATGTTTTAATCCCTTCCGCAGGAACTCTTCATGAAATCGGGTAACTTCAGCCGGATCAATGGGTGCCGTTTCAATGCCGCGATGATTGACATAGCCGGACAGAAAACGGGTGTTGCCTCCGATTTCAAAATGCGATGGAGAAAGACCGGGGCCACTGATGACCAGAAGCCCGACGGGATCCACTTTGTTCTGTACAATGGCGTTGGTGGAAAGTGTTGTGCTGAGCACAATGCGCTGGATTTTTTCAAGAGATTCGCCTTTCAGCAGGTCTTGTGCGATTCCGGATAGTGAATCCACGATGCGATCCGGAGAAGTGGTGACTTTGGCCGTTTTTCGAATCCGACCGGATTCTATCAGAACGGCGTCCGTATGCGTTCCTCCAACGTCAATGCCGAGAATCATTGGGATACCTCGCTCCTGTGTAATGAAAAATAACTCATTTCATATACTGGTAATTTTTTGTCTTGACAAGGCAAAAAAAAGGCGTATGTTTCCGTCTCAAATGCATTCGAATATTTAATGATTAGTGGTTGGAGATGATCGAAAGGAGGTGACATTCGATGAAGAAACTATTAGTGCTCGTTATCACGGCGGTTTTCTTTGCAGCGTTATCCTTTGCAGTCGTTGGTTGTAAGAAGGCTGAAGAGCAGAAGCCTGAGGAAGCTGTAAAGCAGGAAGCCCCGGCCCCGGCTCCCGTAGCGCCAGCAGCGCCTGCTCCAGCACCTGAAGCGGCTCCGGCTCCGGCAGCGCCTGCACCGGCACCCGCTCCGGAAGCAGCTCCGGCACCAGCACCGGCAAAGTAATATGATCGAAAGATAGTAGGATTGGAAAAAAACTGAAAGGAGGTGATACCTAAATGAAGAGGATTTTATCCGTTCTGTTTTCAGCGCTTTTCTTTGTGACGTTATCCTTTGCAGTCGTTGGTTGCAAGAAAGCTGAGGAGCAGAAGCCTGAGGAAGCTGTAAAGCAGGAAGCCCCGGCCCCGGCCCCGGCAGAGCCCGCAGCGCCAGCTCCGGCTCCGGCCCCGGCAGCGCCCGAAGCAGCGCCTGCACCGGCACCCGCTCCGGAAGCAGCTCCGGCACCAGCTCCGGCAAAGTAATTTTATAGAAAATCATGAAGGAAAGAACCGACCGGATATTTGAGGTTTATCTCAAGTATCCGGTTTGTTTTTTGAGCCCAGTTTCTCCGTCATTTTCGTGCCATTTTCCCTGCCTGTTTGAATGTTTCTCTGGTAGCCGATTCATCCCTATCCGATGATTGTATTTTTTCTGCATTGAAATCATTTGTAAATTAATTTGATCCAGAGAACTGTTTCGTGCTAAAAATAAGAAAAATATTGATGTGTAGAGTCGATTCCTGAACAGTTTCTGTCTCAGGAATCGTTAAAGTGGACTACAAAGCGGATTGAAGAATGAAGAAAAGGAGGAAGTCATGTTCGACAGGGATAACGATTTCATTACAGGGCTACTCGTCGGAGGGTTGGCAGGCATTCTTATTGGTATTCTCTGTGCTCCTAAAAGCGGAAGAGAGACACGGGAGGAGATTGGAAGGAGAACAGAGGACTTGATGGCGAAGGCTAAGGATGAGTATGATCAGGCTGTGGAAAAGAGCAGAAAAGCGTATGAAACTGCAGTTAAGGCTATTGCGGATGTGAAGAGAGCAGCCGGGGAGAAGGCTGCTGATGTTGAACAGGCAGCGACAGAGCTTGCGGAACGAAGCAAAGAAACCTTGCAGGAGGGAACAAGCCGGTTCAAAAAAGCTGTTGATGCGGGGCTGGATGCGTATCGGCATGAGAAAGAAAATCCATCGGCTTAAATGTGCTGTATTCATGAAAACGGAGCGATTGCATGAATCAGGAGACTATTCTTTATGTTTTGCTGGGATTTCTTCTTCTGTTGGTTATTCTCGCGGTTCCCTTACTTATTCAGCTCTGGCGGGCAGCGGCGCAAATGGCTGTGGCGCTTCGTACATTGAACGAAAGACTGCCTTTGATCTTGAGGAATCTGGAAGAGATCAGCGGTAATGTGAACGGAGCGACAAGGCTCGTGGGTGCGCGTGTTGATGAGCTCTCTTTTGCCTTTCAAAGGATAAATACCATGCTGAATGCCGTTTTGAATGTTGAGCAGATCGTGCGTTCGAAGGTGAGTGGTCCCTTGCCGCGCTTGGTTCACAATGCAAAACCTCTGGCAAAAGGCGCTTATGCCTTCTGGCGTGCCTTAAACAGAAATCCCGGGAATCAGGGTTGATGCGTTGAAAGGTCAAAGTCGGTGAAAGGCGGGTGCGATGTCAGATATTTACCCGCCTTTTTCTTTAATGCCTGAATGAATCCTCTTTTGTTTATCAAGACAATGCAGAAATGATCCCGATCCCGGATCAGGTATGATAACGATGCATGAAGGCTGAGGCGGTGTGGGACCGGGGAGTTGCGAAAAATGCGGCAATAATGTGCATTGATGTGGAATTCGAGCAACAGGAGAGAAGGTCGTATGTCGAAGGTAACGTTTGGCAGTAAATGGGGACGCGTTCGTGTCAAGACGAACAGCAGCAAAATGAATTCCTCAAGAAAGCCGGAAGACGTCGTCAGGGAATTGAAACAGGAATCACAACGGCCCTTTGGTGAAGACTATCGAGAACGGTCATTAATCATCCATGGCCTTATCTGTGCGCGGTGCGGAAGAGAATTTGATGAGGCCAACCGGCATCTGCTGACTGTTCATCACAAAGACGGCAACCACCATAACAATCCGCCTGACGGAAGCAACTGGGAAAATCTCTGCGTATACTGTCATGAGGATGTTCACAGCAGAGAAATCCTGGGGGATTATTTGAATGGATCAAACGGAGAAAAGGAGGTCGGCCTGGTTTATTCAAATGAAAAGACTGAAAAAAAGGGGGATGCAAACCTTGGCGCCCTGGGACAGAAATTGATGAACGCCATGGAAAAAAAGAGAAAGCGCTGAGACTCAAAAAATCATACGAAGAAATCTCAGAAGCTTATTTCAGAATCAATGCCGAGTTATCAGATGTCGTGCTCGTTTTTTCTCCAACCGAGGTTCCGCAATAAATACAAGTATAATCGTATTTTTCTCCATCGGTCAGGATAAGCAGCAGCCTTTTCCTGACGGGAACCGCCCGCCTGCAGTGAGGGCAATAAAGCTCCGTAGCTTCAAAGTCCCGGTAAGCTTCTCCCTGTATGTAATTTCCGTTATCCTTCATCCTTCTAAACATGGCGTATTCTGAAACCCTTTTCTTTTTTAATCATCCCTTTCCGGAATCTGCTTGGCGTTTTTGAGCCAGACGGTCGCTTCACTGTCACTGGGGGCCCTGTAATCACCCCTTGGGGAAAGCGAGCCGCCGGAACCCACCTTCGGGCTGTTGGGTATGCAGGAGCGCTTGAACTGGCTGAGCTTGAAGAATCGCAGAAGATAGATCTGCAGCCAGTGCTTGATCTCGCCGATTGTGTATTCATGTTTTTTTTCTTCCGGGAGATCAGGCCATATGCCTTCTTTTTTATTCCTCCAGGTACAATAGGCTATAAAGGCGATTTTGGTCGGCAGATAACCGAAGCGGGTCGTGTAGAAATTGTTGAAGTCCTGAAGTTCGTATGGACCGATAATCAATTCCGTTTTCTGGGCTGGCTGCTGATTTTCTTCACCGGGAACGAGCTCGGGACTGATTTCTGTCTCCAGAATATCAATAAGAGTTTCCGAAGTTTCCGGAGAAAATTGATTCGACTGCGCCACCCACCGAATCAGATGCTGAATGAGGGTTTTGGGCACGCTCGCGTTTACGCTGTAGTGCGACATGTGATCGCCGACGCCATAGGTGCACCAGCCGAGGGCCAGTTCGCTCAAATCTCCCGTGCCGAGCACCAGGGCGTTCCTCATATTGGCGATCCGGAAGAGGTGGGAGGTCCGTTCCCCCGCCTGAATATTTTCAAAAGTGATGTCGTAAAGCTTCTTCCCTTCAGAAAACGGATGACCGATATCTTTCAGCATCTGGATGCAACTGGGTCGGATGTCGATTTCGTTGGCTTCCACTTCCAGGGCTTTCATAAGCCGGAGAGAATTGGTGTAGGTTTTGTCCGTTGTCGCAAAACCGGGCATGGTGTAGGCCTTAATGCAGGATCTTGGATATCCGAGAAGATCCATCGTCTTTGCGGCGACGATGAGGGCATGGGTTGAATCCAGCCCTCCGGAGATGCCGATCACGACATTTTTTATGCCCGTGGATTCGAGGCGCTTTGACAATCCCTGAACCTGGATATTGTATGACTCATAGCAACGCTGGTCCCGTTTGCTGGGGTCAGCCGGGATGTAGGGAAAACGGGGATACTGCCGTATCAGGAAAATCTTTCCTGATACGGGAGCAATATCGAAGGCGATCCTGCGAAACCGGCAGAGGATATCCTTATGGGTGCGGGCATTCAACCCGAAGGTCGTCAGGCGCATTCGATCCTGGGCCAGCCGGTCCAGATCGACGTCCGCAAAAATAATCTGAGGAACGCGGGAGAACCGTTGTGATTCAGAAAGCAGGTTGCCGTTTTCATAAATCATGGCATGCCCGTCCCAGGCGAGATCTGTGGTGGATTCGCCGGGACCGGCGGCGGCGTAAAGATAAGCCGAAACGCACCGGGCCGACTGATTTGCCGTAAGGCTGTGACGATATTCCGACTTTCCTACCGTTATGTTCGATGCCGACAGATTGGCGATAACCGTTGCCCCAGCCATGGCCGCAAAGCTGGACGGCGGTATGGGAACCCACACATCTTCGCATATCTCAATGAAAAATTTGAAATTTTTGATGTTCTTTACTTCAAAGATCAGATTGGCCCCGAAAGGGATGTCATTCTGAGTACCGAGGTCAATGGATGCGGCGATCGCCTGGTCTGCCGGGCTGAACTGTCTGGCTTCATAAAATTCCCGGTAATTGGGAAGATAGGATTTGACGGCGATGCCAAGGATACGGCCCTGATAAAGGACCACCCCGCAGTTGTAAAGGCGGCAGTCCACCCGGATGGGAGCGCCGACAATGAGAATCAGGTTCAGGGAAGCCGTCTCACGGGCGACCTTGAAGAGGGCGTCATAAACATTCTCCTGCAGAGCGTCCTGATGAAAAAGGTCTTCATTGGAGTAAGCCGAGAGGTTCAATTCCGGGAACAGAGCGAAGACTGCCTTGCCGGCGGCCGCTTCCTTTGCCATCGAGATGGTTTTTTCCGCGTTGAACTCCGTATCGGCGACGCGGACATCCGGAATGCAGATCGCCGTCCTGATGAAGCCGTGGGAGTATATATTAAAGAAATTTACAGGATCGGAAGGCATAGGCTTCACTCTTTTTCCACGTAGGCATAGGCATTATGATTATGAATGCTTTCAAAGTTTTCCGCTTCAACGCTGTACCAGGTGAGATTGGAATTTTCATTGAGACGTTCCGCGACGTTTCTGACCACATCCTCCACAAACATGGGATTCGCATAGCCCTGTTCCGTCACGTATTTTTCATCCACGCGCTTGAGAAGGGAATAGACCTCGCCGCTGGCTGATGTTTCCACGAGCCGGATGATGTCCTCCAGCCAGAAGAACTTTTTGAATCGGACTTTGACCGTCACATGACTCCGCTGATTGTGGGCACCCATGCAGCTGATTTCCTTGGAGCAGGGACAGACGGTTGTGACCGGAACCACAACGCCCACGAGAAAATCTTTTTTGCTTTCGGCATTCATGCCGCTGAAAGCACAAATGTAGTCCATCAGACTTTTTGCTCCGGAAACCGGGGCTGTTTTTTCGATGAAATATGGGAACGTGATTTCCATGTGTGCCGATTCTGCTTTGAGTTTATCCCTGACTTTTTCCAGGATGGTATGAAATGTTCGGATGTTGATTTCTCCCCGAAACTCATTGAGGACTTCGATAAAGCGGCTCATGTGCGTTCCCTTGAAATGATGCGGCAGATCGACGTACATGTTTATGGACGCGTTCACGTGCTGCGTGCCCTTTGCTTTATCCAGAACCACGATGGGATAATTGATGCCTTTGACTCCGACTTTCTGGATGTTGATTTTTCTGTGGTCTTCCAGATTTTGAATATCGATCATAGTCTTATTTCATGCGGAATGTTGATGTCTTCTTTCATGAGAGAATATACGCATAACCATTTTCTGTAGCTTATGATGAAAGCTCTTATACATTATAAGATGACCCCGCACCATATGATAAATAGAAAGATATTACAACGGAAAATCGAAAACAGAAAGCAAAGAAGGGTTTCCGGAAAGGAATGCGGGAACTCTTTTAATCTGTGGATCAGAGGGAGGATCCAGCCGCAGGGGTAACGAAGCGAGCAGAATTGCCGTGAAGGGTATCATTGCTGGAAATTTCAGCGTGTCCATAAACAGATACGCTGAAATTTCCAGGATGTTGAATTTCAGGGAGAAATCCGGTTTCCAGATCAGGCTTCCCTTCCGAATCGTCTTTTAAGGAATAGAAGCCTACTTGTCTTGAAAATTTGCTTTACGCTTTTCAAGAAGCGCCTTCATTCCCTCCAGCTTGTCAGCAGATGCATTGGCAAGGGAGAACGTCAGAACTTCAAAGGCGATACCGCTGCTGATGTCGACATCCTCTGCCGTGTTGATCGCGGATTTGCACAGTTTCAGGCTGACTTTCGGTTTGGACGCCAGTTTCTCCGCCAGGGCGGCCACAGCGGCATCCAGTTCCGCCAGAGGCACGACTTTATTTACGAGGCCGATTCTCTCCGCTGTTGCCGCGTCGATCATGTCGCCCGTAAGGATCAGCTCCTTGGCCCGGGCAGCGCCGACCAGACGGGTCAACCTCTGCGTACCGCCCGCTCCGGGAGTCACACCCAGATTAATTTCCGGCTGACCGAATTTTGCGTTGTCGGCAGCGATTCTAAGGTCACAGGCCATGGCCATTTCGCAGCCGCCTCCAAGGGCGAATCCCTTGATGACGGCAATCGTAGGAAGCGGATTGGCTGCAAAACATTCACAGGCCTTGCGGAAGTTCAGGCTGAAATCGTAGATCTCGACCGGCGTCAAATTAACCATTTCCTTGACGTCGGCGCCGGCGGCGAAAGCCTTGTCTCCGGTGCTGTCCAGAATGATGACCTTGACATTATCGTCGGCTTCGATTTCTCGAGTGGCCGCAATGACATCCCGGAAAACTCCGCTGTTCAGGGGATTCATGGGGGGGCGATTGATCGTTATCGTTGCAATATTACCCTCGATTTTGAGGAGTATCGTTTCATATGCCATGAGATTTTGTCCCCCTGTCACTTAGTACTTGTACCAGCCGGCGCCGTTTTTGCGACCCAGCCTGCCTGATTTCAGCAGCAGTTTGATGGATAGAGGGGGATTCCAGCGGACGTCCATTGTTTCATCGGCTAAATAGTCAAGGATTGATTTGTTGATATCGATGCCGACAAAATCCATCAATTCAAAAGGTCCCATGGGAGCGTTCAGACCCAGCTTGACGGCCTGATCGATATCTTCCATACTGGCGACGCCTTCTTCGTAGAGCTTCATGGCTTCCATGGCAGAGGCCATCATGACTCTGTTGACTACAAAGCCCGGGGCATCCTTTTTGATTTCTACGGTGATCTTGCCCAGCTGCTTGGAAAATTCCTCCGTCGCCTTGAAGGTTTCGTCGGAAGTATAATAACCTCTGATGATTTCAACGAGTTTCATGACCTGGGGAGGATTGAAGAAATGCATGCCGACGACCTTTTCCGGCCGTTTCGTGGCGGCGGCGATTTCAGTCAGGGACATGGATGAGGTATTCGAGGCCAGAATGACTTCAGGCCGTGTAATCGTATCCAGTTTTGAAAAGGCATCCTGCTTGATTTTCAGGTTTTCGATAATGGCCTCAACGATGAAATCGCAGTCGGCAAAGTCTTCCATCTGTACGGTTTTCTTTATTCTTCCGAGAACGGCCTTTGCTTCGTCTTCGGTCATTTTCCCTTTTTTGATGGAGCCGGCCATCAGCTTTTCCATCCGAGCAACACCGCCATCGACAAATTTCATATCAATATCACAAAGAACAACTTCAATGCCTCGTTGAGCAGCTAAATGGGCAATACCCGCGCCCATGGCGCCTGCGCCAAGAACACCCAGTTTTTTCACCTGCATCTGTATAATCCTCCTCTAAGCTGATATTTTAACGGGTTTATACATTTATAGAAATGACGCTGTCAAGGCTTTTATCCGAAAATCGGCGCGGGATGACGCGAAGAGCGAAGAAGGCAGGCACATAATAGAGTGTCTTTCAGGATACAGAAAGGAGTGTAAATATGACCGATATTTTGGTATATATTTCAAGGAAATTTGAAGAGAGACGATGAAGAGGTTCTATCCGATTTGACGGAGTCAAATGCATGGGGATATCCTCGGATAATAAGACTCCGGGTATGAGAAACGGAAACGAAAACGAATCCCGGAACGGAAACCCGTTTCTCTCCTTAAAAGATTCAAAAAGGTTCAGGGATGTAAGGGAGGAAGGTTGTGTCAAGGGAGCGGGTTAATCGGCGACAGAAAGACATCGCCCGGTTGCTGCGAGAAAAAAAGAGGTTTGTGCCGGACAAGGTGCATAAAAACAGAAAGAAAAAATCCGGATCATGAAATCCGGATTTTTAATGTGTGTTACAGGCAGTCTGAATAATCGTCATGGATAACGGATCAAGGAAATGGATTCCGCGCAGGCTCGTAACTGGACTTTTTTAAATGGAAAAAGCGAGAGCGGGGTCTGGGAACGACTTCAGCAGGCTTGTAGTCAAACACGGAAATCAAACATTATGTAATCGGCAGCTCATGAACTCACATAAGGAATTTGGAAGATGACATCAGAAAACGTGTTTTCTCAAAAGGATAAAGAACAGATTGCTTCTATGGGATTGTCTGTTGAACAGGTTATGGAACAGATTCAGATTTTCAGAGAGGGGGCTGTCCCTCTGAAATTGAACCGTCCCTGCACACTCAACGACGGGATCCGGAAGATTGAAGAGGACGAGGGTAAAGCCCTGGCTGAACTCCATGATCAGGGAGCACAGGCCGGCCGGATGATCAAGTTCGTTCCTGCTTCGGGGGCGGCCAGCCGCATGTTCAAGGACTGGTATCGCATCATGGAGGCCGGAGGACTCGAGAATCCGGATCAGAAGGTGGATTTTTTGAGTGATCTGAAAAAATATGCCTTTTTTGAGGACTTGCAGGCTGTGGTTTCCGAAAGTGGACAGAACCTCGAAGAACTCATGGGAGACGGAAAAATCAGCGATATTCTGTCTTATGTATTGACGCCGGCAGGACTGGCTTACGGGGAACTTCCCAAAGCGCTTTTGAAGTTTCATCGATCTCCGGAAGGTGCGCGGGCAGCCATTGAAGAACATCTTGTGGAAGCGGCGCTTTATGTCAAGGATGTCGCGGGAAAATGCCGCGTCCATTTTACGGTTTCAACAGAACATGAAAAGGCGGTTGCCGCTTTTTTAAAACAGATCATCGAGACCTATGAAAAGCGTCTGAAGGTGTCTTTCGATCTGTCCCTTTCCGTCCAGCATGCCTATACCAATACGCTGGCCGTCGATCTGAACGGAGCGCCTTTCCGCAACGAAGATGGTTCCCTCGTATTCCGACCCGGAGGTCATGGAGCCCTGCTGGAAAACCTGAACCAGTTGAACGGTGATATCGTATTTATCAAGAACATCGATAATGTTGTCCCCGATTCTCTGAAACCGGTGACGATTCTTTACAAAAAGATCCTGGGCGGGTATCTGGTCAAGCTTCAGAAAGACATCTTTGATTATGCGGCCCTGCTTGCCGTAGGCGAAGTCAGTGAGGAGAAACTGGCAGAAATCGTCGAATTCTGCGAAAGGGAGCTGTCCGTTTCATTCCCTGCCTGTTTTTCTGAATGTTCTCTGGCGGAACGGTGTGAGCGGGTTCTCAGCAAACTTGACCGTCCCCTCCGGGTTTGCGGGGTCGTCCGGAACGTGGGTGAACCGGGTGGCGGTCCCTTCTGGGTGGAGGATGAAAGCGGCTTGCTGTCCATTCAGATTGTCGAAGAAATACAGATTGACGGAAAATCCGAACAGCAGCGTTCCCTGTGGAAGGCAGCAACTCATTTTAACCCGGTGGATCTCGTCTGTGGCGTTCGGGATTATCAGTCGCGGAAATATGACTTGAAGCGGTTCGTCAACTCCAGGGCAATTTCCATTGCGAGAAAAACGGAAAAGGGGAGGGATCTGCAGGCTCTGGAATTGCCGGGCTTATGGAACGGCGCCATGGCCAACTGGAATACCGTACTGGTTGAAATCCCCCTTGAAACTTTCAATCCCGTCAAGACGGTCGGTGATCTCCTGAGACCACAACACCAGTGATTCCAAATTCTTATCAAGACGCAATTCATGCGGGTTCGTCATGAGCGCCTCGACGGTCGTTGATAAACTTATGTGCCGCCAGCGTAACCGGGGCCTTCTCAGCCGCGAAATCATCTTGAGTCGGGAATCAGCTTGAAAGAAAAATTTCCGAGAAGGGCAGCGGATTAAATTTCAGATCATCCAGCGGGAAATATTCTCCTGAGATGCCGCTGTGACGACTATCTCCCAGGATTGGTTGCCGCTGACGCAGTTTACTGCCACGTTTTCATCCCTGGGGGCATCGCTGTATCTGGCGCAAAGGGCGGCGGCAGACTGCTGCACTTCGGCGTTTCCGCCATCGGGGATCAGGACGGTCGGACCACGGAATGAAACCGTGTAAACCGTGATGTCCCGCGTTTCAGTAAGCCTTTGAATCGCTTCGTTGTCAACGCGGTTTCTTCCAACGACGATCTTCGTTTTTTCATCCAGCCGGAAATGCCGGCCGAATTTCAAAAGTTCAATGTCCCGGATCGTAAAATCCTTTTTATGGTCGAAGAGATCCCTGAGCCTTTTGGTGAACATCGGATCTGTAAGAAGACAGCCCCCTGCCGGAGGGGCATAATCGGATATGCCGTAGTGTTCGGCCAGGCTGATCTGTATTTTTCTTCCCCGACCCTGAATGTCCAGCAGCATCTCCCGGTTGATCTTGCCTTCTCTTTCCGGTTTTGTCTTGGGGAGAAGCTTTGCCGATAACGGCCTGAGGATGTAATCGGCGTAACCGGAATTTTTCGCGACAACACCGAGCATCTGTTTCCCCTGGGACATGGGACGCTGCCCCAGAACCTCTCCGGTAAAGATAAAGTCTGCGCCCAACTCGCTCATCTTGTCCCCGGCGATTTTCAGCATCAGGGTGTGGCAATCGATGCAGGGATTCAGATTTTTCCCATAGCCGTATCGGGGATTCATCAACATTTTCAGATGTTCTTCCGTGATATCCAGGACCTTCAGCGGCAGACCGATTTTCCGGGCGGCGTCGCGGGCCTTGCGGGAACTGAAAAACGGAGTCTCAAAGGTAAGGCCGACAACCTCGATTCCCTGGTCCTGAATGACCTTTACGGCAATAATGCTGTCAAGCCCTCCGGAAAATACGGCAATTCCTTTTACTTTCAATATCTCGCAATCTCCAGTTTCCAAGTCTCATGCAGCAGGGTGTAAAGATTTCCATCCAGATCATAATCAATCAGATAGAGAGGGCCGGTCTGGCGGTCAATTCTGAAGGCCGGCAGGGAAACGGTCAATATTGCCTTGCTGCCGTCCTTTGCTGCGATAGAGAATTTATATTGACCGGATGAAGAAGGGGTGTGAAGCACTGACATTATCCGACTGAGGACTTCGTTTCTGGAGAGTGCACTGTCGATGATAACAACCTCTTTTTGCCGCCGGGAGAGAATCTCAACAAGCTCTTTCGACAGTTTCTTTGAGGAAATCAGGAGCTCCCGCTCAGCTGTCCTCAACAGGATATCCGCTTTTACGGAAAGATGGAAGCCATCACCGGCTTTGTCGAAAAGTTCCACTTCCCGGTTTTTCAGAGGGGAGTAACCCAGTTGGACCAGCAGGTTAAAGGTAAAGTCCATTGGATTGTCCGCCGCAAGGGATGGTACTTCAAGAGCGGGAGAGCTTTGAGTCGCAGAGGAATCGTAGGAAACTTCCCCGTTCAGGATCTGGGTCAGTTCGTATCCACTCCGCCATGCGTACTGATGGAAACGCGCGGGAAGCAGTTGCGATTTGTCGGAGGCCAGGATAATGCCGTGAAAACGGGGTTTGTTTTCTACAGGTTTTTTCTGTGTCACAAGCCAGTCGAGGTCGATCATGACCTGCGGTTTTTTCTCCAGCATGAGAGGGTTAAGACATTTTGAAGCCGTGTAAGAAGCCGAGGCATTGATCGCCGACTGAAAGATCAAAAATATGTCCCAGGAAGAGCGGACTTTGACGATGTGATAATTCTTCCAGTTCATTTCAATGAGTTTCTGCAGGGATGCCGGTACGCGGTCCGCGAAATCCAGCACAACGGTGCTGCCGTCGTCAAACTCGACAATCGGCATGGCGCTGCAGTCGAGAGTCATCCGTCCCGTTTCCGGCAGGGGGATAAAGTAGTTGCCTCTGCTGATCAGCGTCCCATGGCTTCTGCTGATCAGTTGGCGTAAAAGGTTCATCTCTTTTTGGGGGGGAACAAGGAGTTTCCGTTCAGTCTCTATCTTCGAAGAGTTGCTCTCAGGATTTTCCGGAGAAGCAATTCCGGGGGGGGAATTGATCACATCGGCGGCGGGAAGCAGGATTGTCTGCCCGGTCCGGATGCGGTTCAAGTCAGAAATCCCAGGATTCAGCTGCTGGACCAACCTCAGGGCCTCAGGTAAATCCACCATTTTAACGTGGAGTTGCCGCTTTAGAATCCGGGTGACGGAATCACCCTTCTTTACTTGGTAGGAGACAACCTTCTCCTCCGTAGGGGATGCCGATGAGACCGCTTCTTTTTCAGCGGATACCCTGCCAGGAAGAACAAGGGGCTGCCCGGGATATATCCGGTTGAGATTTTTCAGCTGTGGATTCAGTTGTTTAATCACCAAATAACGACGGGAAGATTTGCCGATAAATTTTTGAGCAATTTTGTCGATGCTGTCTCCCCGCTGGACAACGTATTTTTCCACGTTTCCCCCATAAATCGCGGTTTTCCGGAGATTCAGATGAGCCGTGTCTTCCCTTGCTTCGGATCTGGAGAGGGGGAATAGTGTCAGAACCGTCCAGACGGAAAAAAACCACAAAAATGAGCAAGACTTTTTCATGAATGACCCTCAACCGGCGATCGAAGAACATCCGCGCTGGCGGCATCGATCGTGAAATTCAAGACAGTGCAGGTACATATCGAAAACACCGGGAAAAGTCAATTTCAGAAGCCATGGAGTCCATAACTTCTTGTTTGCAAGATTTATTTAAATGTTATAGGGAAACTGACGGCAGATTGAGGAATTTTCTAAGCTTATATTCAACAGCTGGGATCATATGGCTGGGGATTCATTTAGAAAATTAAAGAGTGGCCTATTTTTATGGAGGAGGGGGTGTCCGGCGTGAGTCAGGAGGATCGTGCAGCCTTTTTGAAAGAAGTACAGGCAAGATTTGATAAAAAAGTAAGAGAGAATGAAATTGCCGTTATCGAACATTGGAAGGATCAGGTTGACAGAATATTGACCATGAAACCCGAAGGAATTGCCTCTTTGCAACTGCAGATCAAGAAAATTTCAGAAATGATGGCCAATCGGATAAAGATGCTGAAGAAGGGTTAGAATGAAGGATATTGTTAATTTCTTGTTCGAAGTCGGCATGCTTCAGAAAACACCGCGTACCGGTTTCCAGTTCCTCGGATCGGGGTGTGAATCGGTTGCGGAGCATATCCTGCGGACGATCTTTATCGGATATACCCTGTGTAAACTGGAAAAGGATGTCGATGAATCCAGGGTCTTGAAAATGTGCCTCTTTCATGATCTTCCCGAGGCCAGAACGGGAGACATGAATTATGTCAACAAAAAATACGTAACTGTGGATGAGGAAAAAGCCGTTCGAGAATTGACGGAAACACTCTTCTTCGGGATTGATATCAAGTCCTGCATCGACGAGTTCAATGAAAGAAAAACAAGAGAGGCTCTGATTGCCGGGGATGCGGATCAGCTCGCCTTGATCCTTCAGCTGAAAGAATATGGGGATCTGGGCAACAAATACAGCAAGGAATGGATTGACTTTGCCATTCAGCGCCTCTGCACGGAAAATGCGCGTGAAACGGCGAGACGAATCATGGAAACGGATTCATCCGACTGGTGGTTCAAGGATAAAGGTGAATGGTGGATTAACGGAAGCAGGAGGATGAATTCCGGCAGCGGTGACTGAAGAAGAATAATATTTGACAGGAGGCAGGACAAGTCATTTTGCCGGAAAGGAACGGAGCGGGTCGTCAATGAGCAGGAAATTATCGATAATTACTCTTTGGGCATGGATTGGTTTGATAATCTCGGTTGCGGGCTGTGCCACATCCCCCTGGAACCAGGAACAGGCCGATATACATATGAATATCGGAAATGCCTATATCCAGTCGGGAAAATATAATTCCGCGCTGAAGGAGCTCCTGCAGGCGGAGAAACTGGGAAAGCCAAATCCCCGGGTCCATTATTCTCTGGCGGTGTCCTATTACTACGGAAAGGGGCTGAATCAACTGGCCATAGCGGAGCTGAAAAAAGCCGTGAACCTGGACACCGACTACTCCGAAGCATACAACTTTCTCGGAGTGATTTACAGCAGCATGGAAAAATGGGATCAGGCCATAGAAGCTTTTGAAAAGGCCCTGTCCAATATCCTGTATGATACCCCTGCATACGCCCATTACAATATGGGGTGGGCTTATTATAAAAAAGGGGATTATGGTTCTGCCCTGAAACAGTATGAACTGGCTCTCGTTCAGGATCCGGACACGGTTGATCTTCCCCTTCTTGAAAAAAATATGGGGATTGTTCTCCTGGCTCAGGGACGGACAGCCGATGCGCTTAAACATCTGCAGAAGTCAATCGCCTTGATGCCTTCCCTGGCGGAATCGCATTACTGGCTCGGTCGGTGCTACATCGAGCAGAAAAACCTGGAAAAGGCGGAAGCGGCATTTCAGCAAGTAATGAAACTGGCGCCGGATACGGAATGGGCTGAGAAGTCCAGAGGAAAAATAGAGGAATTATCCGCACTGAAGTAAGTCTTTGCAGCCATAACTTTCCCGACAGATCAATAATCAATCTTTATTCTTAATTCTTAAGGAAAATCTTAAATTCTTAAGGAAAATCTTATTGCCCGATTTGTTCAGCTTAAATTAGAAATTTGTATCTAATTAAAAATCAAGGGATAATAGCGTTAGCCTCCATCGAATGGTCTTCCTTCTTGACCTAAGGAATTGACTGAAAAGAAATAAGGTTGACATAATGTATTTTTTTATGTTAACCATTTCGCCATGAAAAAATACAGAAACAAATTTTTCAGTGTTTTGTCATGTCTTGCTGTTATCTCCCTGATCACCTCCGGGTTTCCCTGTGCGGAGGCAAATTCTAAAGAGGGGAAATCGGATCAATCCGCTGTTCATCAGATTACTCAGTATTTGAAGAATAAGCGGGTTGAGCTGGATCATGAGGCTCTGCATGATTTAGCAAACACGGTTCAGAGAGCGGCTATGGACAACAATGTGGATTATCGCCTTGTTCTTGCCCTTATCGAGGTGGAAAGCAGCTACAGGCATGACGCGATTTCGCCCGATGGTTCCAGAGGTCTGATGCAGTTGAAGCCTGCGACGGCTCAGGCGATCGCCAGGGAAACCGACATGTCATACAATGGCTCTTCGGATCTCTTTGATCCAAGAACAAACATCCGGATAGGCGTCTATTTTCTATCAAAGCTGATTGATGAATTCAAATCCATCCGGAAGGCTTTATATGCCTACAATGTCGGCCCAACGCGGGCTAAGAAAAAAATAGGCAGGCTGTCGAATAACAGGGAACCCTACAGTAATTTCACCCGGCGTGTGATGCAGGCATTTCAGCACAATATTTCAGCCTTGCCCGCTTTCTAATCTCTACTCCTCCATAGCAAAGCGCCCTTTTCGTTAAACGTTCTGCCGGCTTTCCGAAACACCTCTTTGTTTGTCTATGCTTTCTCTTTTCTATTCGATCAGGGAGCTGACGTAAAAAACCGATTTTCCGAAGGAAAAGCCGGGATCCTGCTGCGAATGACCTGAGAACCTCCCTTTCCGGATAATTTGCCAGAAGAATGAAATACCCGGGAAGGCCGCGGGGAATAAATTCAATCCTCTGTAATTGTATTGTAGGGTTTGAAAAGGGCATTTTTGCGTGGACCTTTTTTAGAGTTTCTCCTCAAGGGCTTTGCCGCTCAATTGGCCGCAAGCGGCAAGAATGTCTCGCCCCCGGCTTGCGCGGATGATGGCGGTATAATGATGCTTGACAAGAATCTGCTGAAAGGCGAGGACTGTTTCCTCGGAAGGCGTTTTAAAGGGGCAATCAGGGAACTCATTGAAGCGGATGAGATTCAGCTTGCAGCGGATGCCTTTCAAAAGCCGGCAGAGCATTTCTGCATGGGCTGGTGAGGAATTTACGCCATCGATGAGAATGTATTCAAAGGTCAGCATCCGGCGGCCTGGCATGGGATAATTCCGGCAGGCTTGAAGAAGCCGGTCAAGCGGATATTTCCTGTTGACAGGCATGAGTTCACTCCGTATGGAATCGGTCGGGGCGTTCAGGGATATGGCCAGATTAATACAGAGATCACGGCCCAGTTGTTCAATCATCGGAGTGATGCCGGAGGTGGACAGGGTAATTTTCCGGGTGGAGAAGCCAAGTCCGTAATCCGAGGTGATGATGCGGATGGCCTTGAGGGTGTTTCTGTAATTTGCCAGTGGTTCCCCCATGCCCATCATGACGATATTCTTGATCTCGGGTCCTTCTGGAAGGTAAAACTGGAGCATCGTCAACTGGCCCGTAATTTCCGACGGTTTAAGGTTCCGCCGGAATCCCTGTCGAGCGGTGAAACAGAAACGGCAGCCCATATGGCAGCCGACCTGTGTGGAGATGCAGGCGGTCCAGTTATGTTTTCCGGGGATCAGGACGCTTTCGATGAAGCTGTTGTCTTGCAGTCGAAAGAGGATCTTCCTGGTTCCGTCGGATGATTGCTGAACCCTGGCGATTTCCGGCAGTGTGATGCAGGCCATTTCATTCAACTGGTCGCGGACGGCCCTGGACAGGGTGGTCATTTCGTCGAACGATTTTGCTCCCTGGGAGTAAAGCCATTTCATGATCTGTCGAGCCCGATATTTCTCCTTTCCCAAACTGGAAATAAAGGACTCGATCTCTTCAAGTGACATATCTCTGATATTGATTCGATTCATATGCAAATTTCTTTAAAAATTGTGAAAAGGCGCTCGACGGCATAAGGGCCGATTTGCCTTTGCTTTCCTGAATTTTTCCGCAGGATTGTCAGAAACGGAAAGCTAAATCAGTTTTCTGTCCAGATTGAGGGCAATCGCCTCGATAAAGCTTTCCGTATTAACCTTGCGATTGTCCGGGTTGGGGTCGGCGACAAGAAGGAGATCTCCCGTCATGATTCCTGATTCAATGGTTTCCAGTGTGGCCGCCTCCAGTTGATCGGCAAAGAAAACGACGTCGGGGGTTGCATCGAGTTCCCCGCGTTTTCGAAGACCTCCGGACCAGGCAAAAATCAGCGCCGTGGAGTTGGAGGACGTTTCCTCACCCTTGAGATGCTTGTAATAATGTTTCTGCACTGTGCCGTGGGCCGCTTCATATTCGAAATAACCGGATGGCGAAACAAGGACGGAAGTCATCATGGCCAGACTGCCGTTCGCCGATGCGATCATGTCCGACATGACGTCTCCGTCATAATTCTTAAGCGCCCAGAGGATGCCACCCTCCGATTTCATGATCCGTGCGACGGCGTCGTCAATCAAAGTGAAAAAATACTCAATGCCGGCGTTTTGAAAAGCTTCCCTCCAGGATGTTTCATATTCCTGAGCGAAGACCTCCCGAAATCGACCATCATAGATTTTGGAGATCGTGTCTTTGGTGCTGAACCAGAGATCGATTTTCTGGTCCAGCGCGAAGGCAAAGCAGGAACGGGCGAAGCTGACAATGGATTCGTCCGTATTGTGAATTCCCTGAAGAATGCCGGGATTTTTAAAAAAATGGATGGTTTGTCTGATGGGCTCTCCCATGAGGGGAGTAAAAACCAGCTCGGCCATTCCAGGTCCATCCACCCGTATTTCGATATTATTATAGACATCTCCATAGGCATGTCGTCCAATGATGATGGGCTTCTTCCAGGAAGATACCGCCGGTCGGATATTCCTGACCGGGATGGGCTTTCGGAAAACGGTCCCGTCCAGCAGGGCCCGAATCGTTGCATTCGGGCTTTTCCATGCTTTTTTAAGTCCATATTCGCGAACGCGATCTTCATTGGGCGTAATTGTGGCGCATTTCACCCCGACGCCGTATTTCATAATAGCTTTTGAGGCGTCGACGGTAACCTGGTCGTCGGTTTTGTCGCGGTGACTGACATGAAGATCGTAATAAGCCACAGGTATATCCAGATAAGGCAGAAGAAGTTTTTCCTTGACCATATGCCACATCACCCGGGTCATTTCGTCGCCGTCCATTTCAACAATGGGTGTATGGACTCGAATTTTTGATTTCATGGATATAACCCTCCTGTTGTTTTCACCTCTCAGTGCGGCCTCCAATGTCAGACTGCCGGAACCGGTGTTTATAAAATCATGGGGTACAAAAGATCATGTTTGAATCAGCGTCTGTTCAAGGCCCCGCCTGCCAGCAGGATCTGCTTCTGCCGTTCGGTGAGTTGGAAGGACACTTCAATGACGATGTTCCTGTTCACATTATGAATCTGCAGCACACCGGGGCCACTGAGGCTGTTCCGGATATCCGGTACGTGAATTTCATCTCCCTGTACGAATCGGTCATAGTCTTCTTCGTTGAGAAAAGTAAGAGGGAGGATGCCGAAATTGACCAGGTTCGCGGCATGAATCCGTTCAAAGGATCTGGCAAGGACGGCTTTCACACCCACATACATAGGGCATAGTGCGGCATGTTCCCTTGAAGAACCCTGGCCGTAGGAGAGTCCTGCCACAATCACATTGTGGCGACCGCTTTCCTTGATCTTCATCGCCCGTTCATAAAATGTATTGTCCACTATTTCAAAGAGATACTCCGCATATTTCGGGATGTTGGAGCGGTACTTCATCCGTTTACCTGCGGGAATGATGTGGTCGGTCGTTATATTGTCTCTGACCTTCAGAGTCACTACGCCATCCAGTTGAATGGGGAGAGGATCGTTGGTCGGGGGCGGGCCGATATTCGGCCCGCGATAGATGATGACCGCTGAGGCTGCCTCGGCATCCTTTGGTTTGAGGATCATTCGGTCATCGACGTAAAAGGTTTCCGGCATGGAAACCTCGGGGTAGGGAATCCCCAGATCCCGCGGGTCCGTCATCTTACCGGTGATGATGGATGCGGCAGCCGCTTCCGGACTGGCGATATAGACCTCTGCGTCCAACGTGCCTGACCGTCCGGGAAAGTTACGATTGGATGTTCTGAGGGAGGCCGATCCAGTCGGGGGACTCTGACTGTTCCCAATGCAGAATCCACAGGCATTTTCCATGAGTCTCGCACCGGCGGAAAGCAGATCGGCAAGGTGGCCGTCACGGGCGAGATTTTCAAGAACCTGCTTGGAGCCGGGAGCGATAATGAAACTGACGTCGGGATGAGTTACTTTTCCTTTCAGGATTTGCGCGACTGTAGCCAGATCCTTGTATGACGAATTGGTGCAGCTCCCCAGGCAGACCTGCCGGATCTTGACCGGGCCGCATTCCCTTATCGGGGAGATATTGCCCGGGCTGCTGGGTTTCGCGGTCAACGGGATCAACTCGGAGAGATCGATCTCCACAACCCGGTCGTATTCGGAATCCCTGTCGGCCCGAATTTCAATCCAGTCTCCTTCACGCTGCTGCGCTTTCAGGAAACGCCGGGTCATGGCATCGCTGGGGAAAACCGAGGTCGTCACGCCGCACTCCGCCCCCATATTCGCGATCGTTGCCCGTTCAGGAACGGTCAGAGTTTCAAGTCCGGGGCCGTCATACTCAAATACATACCCCACATTTCCTTTGGTGCCGAAGAGATCGAGCACTTTCAGAATGATGTCCTTCGCGGACACCCAGGGCTGAAGACGTCCCAGAAGATAAATTTTAATCACTTTCGGGCAGGTCAGATAGAAAGGTTCTCCTGCCATGGCCAGGGCGACATCGAGGCCACCGGCGCCGATGGCGATCATTCCCAGAGCGCCACCAGTGGGCGTATGACTGTCTGAACCGATCAGGGTTTTTCCCGGCCTGCCGAACCGTTCCAGATGAACCTGGTGACAGATGCCGTTACCCGGGCGGGAAAAGTAAATGCCGAATTTTTCAGCGACGCTTTGAAGGTATCGATGATCATCGGCATTTTCATATCCGATCTGCACTGTATTGTGATCGACATAACTGACGGATAGTTCAGTTTTAACTCTGGATATACGCAGGGATTCGAACTGGAGATAGGCCATTGTTCCCGTGGCGTCCTGAGTCAGAGTCTGGTCGATTCGGATGGCTATTTCATTTCCCGGAACGTAACTTCCGAATACCATATGGGATTCAAGAATTTTCTGAGTCAGAGTTTTTTTCATGAGAAGACATTATCCTCGAGGTGATTTCAAATTTCCTTTTATCGGTTTTTATTCTTTCAAAATGGGATTTCTCAACTGCAGCCATTGGCAGACAGTATATACCCACACCTATTCATTTTAACTGGTGAAATAAAGTTGGCATTACGCGATGAAAATCAAAAATTAAACGGACTGACTATAAAAAGCAAACAAATAAATCAACAGAAATGTGTAAATGAAATAACCGGACATTATGGGAGAGGAACGTAACGAGATTGACCAGAATCTGTTCGTTTCCGGAGCCATCGAGACGAGAAACGGATAGAGTGCGTTAAAGCAACTGTTCTTGATAGATAGAATTCACAAAGAATAAAACAGCTGGATGAGGAAAGAAAAAGGGAGTTGAAAAATTCCCAAAGAAAACGGCATCGAATCCCGGCCGGGATTCGATGCCGTAAATGTCAGATCATTTTTGGAAAATTCAGTTTACCGCATTTGCTGACAGCTGAAGTGATGATTCTAATAAGGAAACATCACGTTCTTCCGCAACCTTTTCCTTCATGCCCTTAACACGAACAGCCTTGATAAATCGTTTATTATAATATGGCTTGTCAAGACTGTCTATTCTGACGTTCTTTCCAGAGCTGCGTCCTGAAGAGGCATGAATGAATTCATTGTTCCCGATGTAAATCCCGACATGGCCGAAGGCGCGCCTCGTGTTGAAAAAGACCAGATCGCCTTCCTGAAGTTCATTTTTTGCCACCCGCACGCCCATGCGGGACTGTTCCCGCGCCGTCCGGGGCAAATTCACATCAAAAAATTGATAAACTTTTGCAACAAAGGCCGAACAATCAATGCCGCGGACGGATGAGCCGCCAAAACGGTATGGAGTCCCCAGGAATCCTTTTGCGACACGGATAAAAATCTGCCTTTCATGAGGGCTGTTCCATTTGCCAAGCAAGTTGGAACTGACTGCCCTGTCGTTCTCGACGGATGCCCAATCCTCATCGACAATTTCATCTTCTTCCTGGCCATCTTCCAGGTAGAATTCCTCTTCAAACGTTTCCACTGCCGGAGGCGCCTGATGGCGTATGCTCTCTTTTCTTGCCATCGGGACGGATTCCCGTTTGGATAATGTAAGCTTCTGGCCAGGCTTCAAAGCGCGGACCTGGACTCGATTCAGTGCTTGAAGCTCACCGATGGAAACTCCCGTCTTTTTGGAAATGCCGCCCAGAGTGTCTCCTTTCCGGACCGTATAATACTCAGATTTCGACTCGGAAGCCTTCTCTGAAGTCTTCCGGGACGTCTTTATGGGTTTTTCTGCTGTCTGTTTTTTGGATTTCTGGGGAATGGTGAGAATTTGACTGGGCTTGAGAGCTGTTTTTTTCAAACCATTGGCCCGCTTCAATTCCTTGACGGAGACGCCGAGATGGTCGGCGATTCCGCTGAGTGTATCGCCGCGTTTTACTTTGTAGGTTTCCTTTGCAAGTCCTTCCTGAGAAAAAAGACCAAACACGAACAGGAGCGCTAATCCCATCCAAAAGAAAATCCGCCGTTTTGTCATGAAGTACCTCCTTAGTCTGATCGGGGGTGGCCACATTGTCTAACGGTGCACAGATTCTGACATTGGATGACAAACTGTACACAAAATCGGCGAATATTTATAAAAATTATTCCAATAAGTCAAACTTATTTTTTTATTTTTGTCTTTACATTTTAAAAAAGCAATAATACCGGCATTTTAATGCTTTCAAAATACGAGGGAATGAGATAAAAGACGGCACCGTCAATAAGACCGGTTCATGCAGAAAAATCGAGTGAGGTGCGTTGGATAGATAAAACTATGATAAAAAAGGTTATTTTGATCGTTCTGGCTGTTATGTTCATCGGTATTTTGTTTAATATGGGGATGTATTTTTTTTATCCTGATGTGAAAAAATTAAAAAAGGAAAACCCGGATAAGACCGCTTTTATGAAATACAGGGAGGATGAACGGAAGGAGCGTGGAAAAAATATCAGATTCCGTCAGCACTGGGTCAGGCTCTCCCGTATTTCCCCTTATGTTATCAAGGCGGTTATTATCTCTGAAGACGACAAGTTCTGGCATCATGAAGGGTTCGATTATGAGGCGCTGCAGCAGGCCTTTGAAGAAGACATCAGGGAAAGGAAATTCAAAGTCGGGGGAAGCACCATAAGCCAGCAGCTCGTCAAAAATCTTTATCTTTCTCCATCAAAAAATCCCATACGAAAAATCAAAGAAGCAATTCTCACCTGGCGGATTGAGAGAACCCTGTCGAAAAAGCGAATCATCGAAATTTACCTCAATGTTGCTGAATGGGGTGAGGGTATTTTCGGCATTGAGGCAGCGGCCCGCCATTATTTCGGAAAGGCGGCATCGGCCTTGTCGGCACGGGAAGCAGCGAAACTGGCGGCCGTCCTTCCGAATCCAAGACGATATCATCCACTGGGATCATCAAAATTTGTTCGGAATCGCTCCGAAAGAATTTATCGGATCATGGTCAGGCGAGGCGTCATTATTCCTGAGTATGAAGCGGTCATGAAGGAGCCGGAAGAAATTCTTCCGGGTGAATCCGATTCATCGGAAATATTGCCGTCGCCTCCGAATTCCGAAGAACAGCAGAATGAAGAAATTGAAGGACCAACTTCCGAAGAAAAAATGGATCAGGGAGTCGGAGAAGGGGACGTTTCAATTTCGGCAGAGGATGGCGAAGCGTCGGATAAAACTCGGAAGCAGGCGCAATAAGCCTTTATAATGGCTAATGTTTCTTCAAGATGCGAGTTTCGCGCATTAATTTCATCACATGGAAGAATAGACAGGCCGCTTGTATCTCTGAACGATACCTTTTACTTGTGTATTTGACTGAATTAAATTAAGAACTGTGGTGTTGATGCGGGGTTGGCGCCAGCCCCACCCGTCCGTTCTATTAAAGTAATCCGAAATCAACAGGATGGGAGCAGACTCTTTGAGATTCCTGCATTGGTGATCCGGGTAAAATGAAAAGCCGGACACCCTCATGCGAAAGTGACCGGCTCAACATGTATTGGCTCCCCAGCGCGGACTCGAACCACGGACCCGATGGTTAACAGCCATCTGCTCTACCGACTGAGCTACTGAGGAACATGTGCAGTCGAAGATTGTTCTGCTTCATAATATAAGACAAAATGAATGTCAACCCTCTTTGTTTGAAGGTTTATAAATAACAGGTCTTGACGTTCGTCATTCCATCATAATAAAACACCAGGACAGGACGTTTGATGATGAAATTACTTATTAAGTGGCTTATTTTAACCTTGTCTGTTTTACTTGCCGCCTATCTACTGGAAGGAATCAAGGTTGGTGGATTTTTTTCCGCTTTGCTGGCTGCGGCCATGCTGGGCTTTCTCAACGTTTTTTTCCGGCCCGTTCTCATCCTGCTGACACTTCCTGTCAACATTCTCACTTTTGGCCTGTTTACGTTCCTGATTAACGCCCTGATTCTCAAGATGGCGTCGGGAGTCATTCCCGGATTCGATGTTCAGGGATTCTGGACCGCTGTGTTCGGCGCGCTGCTGATCAGCGCTGCGAACTGGCTGATGAATGCCTTCTTCGGAAATCAGAAGCAGGGAAGCGGGGATTACATCGAATTGAAAAAACGAGGCGGCGATCGTTGGGAATGAAAGAATCCATGGAAATAAGCAGTTTGACCCCGGCTATGAAGCAGTATGCGGAAGTCAAGGCTCTGCACAAGGACTGCATTGTCCTTTTCCGCATGGGGGATTTTTATGAAATCTTTTTTGAAGACGCCGTAACCGCATCCAAAATTCTGGATATCACCCTTACATCAAGAAACAAGGGAAAGGAGGACAGCATCCCCCTTTGCGGCTTTCCATACCATGCATCGTCTACTTACATTCCAAAGCTGATTGAAAAGGGATTCAAGGTAGCGGTCTGTGAACAGATTGAAGATCCGAAACTGGCCAAAGGCGTTGTCAGGCGGGAGGTCGTTCGGATCGTCACCCCGGGGCTGGTTGTCGACACAGCAAATCTTCATGCCAAGGAAAATAACTTTCTGGCGGCGGTTTTCCCTTTGGAGCATCATATCGGGTTGGCCTTTCTGGATATTTCAACAGGGGAATTCCGGGTCAGTGATTTTCAGGATATCCGGTTTTTTGAAACGGAGCTTGCAGCCCTGGATTTTCGAGAGATCATGGTTCCACAGGGAAGCGGGAAGCAAGGTTTTTTAAAAGCTTTTGCCGGCAGGGAAAATTCCTGCCGCCTTGATGAATTTCCCGATGAATATTTCGATCGGGAATCGGCCCTGGGCCGCCTGCAGGACTATATCCGGAAAGAGGACCTGGAAGATCTGGGGCTGAAAGACTGCCCCGCGGTTATTGGGGCGGCGGGCGCCGTCCTGCGCTATGTGGAGGAAACCCAGAAAAGCCGGCTGACACACATCAATCGGCTGCAATGGTACTCGGCGGCTGAATACCTCGTTCTCGATGAAACGGCGAAGCGGAATCTCGAACTTTTCAAAACGATTCAGGATAACCGGACTGCCGGTTCCCTGTTTTCTGTTCTCGATGAAACCGTGACGGCCATGGGAGGGCGCCGCCTCCGCTGGTGGTTGAACTACCCCCTTGTCGATCCGGAGAAAATTAAGGCAAGGCTGGCTGCCGTTGCGGAAATCCGTGAAAATCACCTGTTTCGCGAAAATCTGCGAAAAGTTCTTTCCGAGGTTTACGACATGGAACGCCTGGCGGGACGGATTGCCCTGGGAGTTGCCAACGGTCGTGATCTGATTGCTTTGAAACAGTCTCTGAAAAATCTCCCGGTTCTGAAAAACCTCCTTGCCGACAGCAATTCGTTCATGCTGGACAGAATTCAAGACGGCATTGACGAATTGCCCGATCTTCACGATCTCATTGAAAAAGCGATTTGCGATTCTCCTCCGGTCACGCTTCGAGAAGGGGGGATCATTAAGGAAGGATATGACGAGGAAAGGGATCGGCTGTTCTCCATGACGCGGGACGGCCGGCGCTGGATCGCGGCGCTTGAGGAGAAGGAAAGAAAAAGAACGGGCATTTCATCGCTCAAGGTGGGTTTTAACAACGTCTTCGGGTATTACATCGAGATTTCCAAGGCCAACTCTGCCCTGGCTCCGGAAGATTACGTGAGAAAGCAGACCCTCGTCAATGCGGAACGCTACATTAATCAGGAACTCAAGGAATACGAGGCGACCGTGCTCAACGCGGAGACGCGATGCCGGGAGCGGGAATATGACCTGTTCATGCAGGTAAGGGAATGCGCGGCGGCGGAAATTACTCGGATGCAGGCGACGGCGACGCTGCTGGCTGATCTTGATGCGCTGGCCTCGCTGGCTGAAGTAGCCGAAAAGTATAATTACTGCTGTCCCGTTGTGGACCTGGAAGACCGGATCGAGATTGACGTGGGGCGCCATCCCGTTGTCGAACGGATGTCCCTCAGGGACGGCTTCGTTCCCAATGACGTGGTTCTGGACACGGACGAAAACCGGTTCCTGGTGATTACGGGTCCGAACATGGCGGGGAAATCCACCTACATCCGCCAGGTGGCCCTGATCGTTCTAATGGCCCAGATGGGGAGTTTCGTGCCGTCATCACGGGCGCGGATCGGGGTCGTGGATCGCATCTTCACGCGGATCGGAGCCGCGGACAGCCTGGTCCGGGGGCAGAGCACCTTCATGGTGGAAATGAATGAGGTGGCCCAGATCCTCTGTCATGCCACCGGCCGAAGCCTGGTCATACTGGATGAGGTGGGAAGGGGAACCAGCACGTTTGACGGGCTCAGCATTGCCTGGGCGGTGGCGGAATATCTCCATGACAAAAACTGGATCGGGGCGCGGACCCTGTTTGCGACACACTATCATCAGCTTACCGAATTGGCCGTCGCGGGAACGGGATACAGGAATTACAATATCGCGGTCAAGGAATGGGGTGACCGAATCATCTTCCTCAGAAAGATTGTTCCCGGGGGAACAAACCGGAGTTACGGGATTCAGGTTGCCCGCATCGCCGGAGTTCCGGAAGAGGTCATTGTCCGCGCCAGAGAGATCCTCGACAATCTGGAAAAAGGGGAAATGGATGAGGTGGGCATGCCCAGGATTGCCCGGAGCAGAAAAAGAAAACCCCGCAACCCGGGACAGTTGAATCTCTTCATGAGCGAGCGGGAACGCGTCATCGAAGAGCTTGCGGCGTTGAACATTTCCCGCGTGGAGCCGCATGATGCCCTCAACATGATGCTGAACTGGCAGGAAAGGCTTAAAGAAGGCTGAACCGTCCTATTTGATGCAGACCCTGCGAACCTGTCTGAAATCGGTCATCCCCTGAATCGCCTTTCTGATGCCATCCTGCAGAAGGGTTGTCATGCCTTCGACTATAGCAGTCTCCCGCATCGTATCGATATCGGCATGTTTCTGGATCAGGCGCTTGATCGAATCCGAACCGATCAGCAGTTCGTGAATGCCCATCCTTCCTTTGTAGCCGGTCCGGTCGCAGGCGTCGCAGCCCTTGGGGCGGTAGAGGACAAAGTCATCCGTGTAAGGAAGATTCAGTCGGGCAAAGTGCTCCAGACCGTAACTTTCTGCTATTTCGTCATATTCGGCCCGGGTTGGATGATAGGCTTCCTTGCACTTTTTGCACAGAGTCCTGACCAGTCGCTGGGCGAGAATGCAGAGCAGGGCATCGGAAAAATTGAGAGGGTCAATGCCCATATCCAGTAACCGGGTAATGGTTTCCGGGGCGCTGTTTGTATGCAGGGTGCTGAAGACAAGATGCCCCGTCAGGGACGCCTCGACACCGGTCTTCGCCGTTTCAAAATCTCGCATTTCACCGACCATGATGACATCCGGGTCGGCACGGAGAAAGGCTCGCATCGCGGCGGCAAAATCAAAACCGATCTTTGGCTGAACCTGGACCTGCCGCAATCCGTATTGCGTTATTTCGACCGGATCTTCAGCCGTCCATATCTTCCTTTCCGGGGTGTTGATGTGGCGAAGGGCTGCATGCAGCGTGGTGGTCTTTCCCGATCCGGTCGGGCCGACAACAAGGACCATGCCATAGGGCTTTTCCAGGATCTTGAGCATTTCACCGTAATTGCGATCCATCATGCCCATAGCTTCAAGAGGCAGAGTTTCACCTTTTGCCAGGATACGCATGACAACGTCTTCCACGTTGCCCTGTGTAGGTATGGTGGCAACCCGGAGTTCAATTTCATCTCCATTGACACTTTTGAACTTGATTTTTCCATCCTGGGGGATTCTTTTTACCGTAATATCCAGGTTGGACATGATCTTTATGCGTGAGACGAGGGCAGCCCGGTAATTAAAGGGCACCGTCTGATAAAGCGAACAGTCGCCGTCGACGCGGAAGCGGATATCCACGTTTTTTTTCGCGACGTTCGGTTCAATGTGGATATCGGAACTGCGTCGAAAATAGGCATCGTTGATGATCTTGTTAACGAGCTGCATAATGACGCTGTCCGATTCCGTAACGATTTCACCGTCTTCTTCCGGCGTTTCTTCGTCTTCGTCCAGTTTGCCGAGAAGTTCGGTAAAGGAGGATTCATCTGCAGGCATCTGAAAGAAATAGTTGATATACCTTATGATGTCTTCCGGAAAGGCAACGTCGTATTTGACGGCCTTTGTTTTTAAAAGACTCTCTATCATATCCCGTTTCAGGATATTGTTCGGATCATCAACGATAACCTGGATTTTGTCATCGGTTTTGCAGAGAGGAACCCATAATTCACGACGCAGATATTCCCGCTTGAGGTTTTTCAGCAAATCGCCGGGAATGGGGAATTTGTCATCGAACTGTATGAATTTACAGTGATAAAATTCCGACAGAGACTTTCCGATGTCTTCCTTGGAAACGTCGTACTTTTTCATGAGGAAAGATTCCATCGGTTCCTTCTTGTCCCGTGCTTCCTCCCACGCGTTGTCAAGTTCTTCTTCCGTCAGCAGATCTCTGCTGATGAGGTAGTCATAACGGGTTTTCCGACGGCGGGCATATCGTTCCTGGTTGAAAAAAGCGACACCGAGAACTTCCGCGATTTCCTGGACAAAACCCACTTCTTCATCCGAAAATTTACCCCCGCCTTTCTTGTTGAGAATCTGAATGACACCGGAGAGCTTGCCGTTGTAGAAAACTGGAGAGCAGAGAATCTGTCGAGAGCGGAACCCGGTCTTTTTGTCCCAGCTCAAGTCGAAGCTCAACTCGGGATCAATTTGTCTCAGTTCCGCGACATCATAAGCATCGGCGATATTGACGGTTTTTTTGTTATTGGCCACGTAGCCGGCAATGCTTTTATTGTTGATGGGCACACGGATTTCTTTTATCTGGGAGGCGGAGAGCAGCAGGGAGAAAATCTCGTTCCTTAAACGATCGACGACATAGATTGTAATGGAATACGCGTCGAAAAGGTTCAGTATGCCTTCTTTGAGGTCTACAAGGATCTGTTTGATATTCCGGGCGGCATGAATCTGGTTGGTAATGTCCTGCAATTTCTTCCGTAACAGGAGTTTTTCCTCGAGTTCGGAAATTTGATGATTTTTTGTCAGAATGTCTGTCATGACTTTCTCCCTGCACGGCGGTCCGTGTTCCCGGGTGTGCAAATAAATAATAAGATGAGCCAATAAACGGATATTGGCAGGTTGATCAATTTAACGCTGGACACTAATATAATCCTTTTTAAAGATCAAGAATAAAGTAAGTAAATGTGAATTATTTTATATAATTATTATAGCGAATACTTTGCCTGCCTGTCTGAATTCCGTTTCGTTCTTTTCTTGACAGCCCATTGAAAATACCTTAGATTGTGGCAACTTTTCGCCAGACGGGGTACAACGTAATATGGCTACAAAGAAACAGAAGCGAATCACGGAATTGAAAAACAAAAAAAAGAAAAAGGATACAAGACGTCTGATCCTTGGAGTAATCGGTGTTGCGGTCTTCGGTTTTCTGGTATTCTTCTTTATAACGCTTTTTAATGTCATCTATCCGCCGATAGGCGGTCGGACAGGGCATGAGGCGTCCAGGGAGAAATTTGCCGCTGTCCTTTACTTTTCCGATGCTAATGAACGATTTCTTGTTCCCGAAAAACGCTATCTTGTCAAAGGCAAAACGCCGGATCAGCAGGCGGGTGAAATTGTGAAAGCCATCCTGGATGGATCCAAGACAGGAAAAGTCAATACCTTTCCTCCGGAAGTCAAACTCAGGGATCTGAAAATTGAAAAGAATCAGACAGCCTATGTCAGTTTCAGCAAAAATCTCGTGCAGAGCCATCCGGGAGGAAGCACCAGTGAAATGGCTACGGTTTATTCGCTGACGAATTCTCTCACAGCGAATATTCCCGAAATCAAAGCGGTCCGGATCTTGATCGAAGGTCGGGAAGTTGATTCGCTGAAAGGCCACATCAGCCTGAAACAGCCTTTCAGTTTCAACAGGGAGTATCTGGCGCAGAATGCCAAAGTTCAGTAACAGCTGTCAGACCAAAAAGATGGAATTCTAATGCCGCCGAAATCGAGACTTTCCAGAATCAGAAATATCGGAATCATCGCTCACATTGATGCCGGAAAAACAACGGTCAGTGAAAGGATTCTCTATTATACGGGGAAATCTTACAAGATCGGCGAGGTCCATGATGGAGAAGCCGTCATGGATTGGATGCCGCAGGAGCAGGAAAGGGGCATAACCATTTCTTCCGCTGTGACGACCTGCAACTGGGCCAATCACGAAATTCACATCATCGATACGCCCGGCCATGTGGATTTCACCATTGAAGTGGAACGCAGCCTTCGGGTTCTGGACGGAGCGGTGGTTGTCTTTGATGCCGTAGCCGGCGTTGAACCGCAATCGGAAACCGTCTGGCATCAGGCAGACAAATATGGTGTTCCAAAGATCGCTTTCATAAATAAAATGGATCGTGTCGGCGCGGACTATTTCCGGGTTGTGAAGATGATGAAGGAACGCTTCGCTTCCGTTCCTCTTCCCATACAGATACCTCTGGGGCAGCAGGATCAGTTCCTGGGGGTTGTGGATCTGATACGGGAAAAAGTGGTTACCTGGGATGACGGTTCGAAGGGCGTCAATTATCAATACAGTGAAATACCCGGTGACAGGGAAGCTGATGCAAAAGCGAATCGGGAAATCATGCTGGAAATCCTGGCGGAAGTGGATGACGGGATTGCGGAGAAGTACCTGGAAGGAGAGGAAATCTCTGAAAGCGATCTGCTCCGGGCAATCCGGGAAGCTACGCTGGCAAACCGCCTCGTACCCGTCATGTGCGGTTCTGCCTTGAAGAATAAGGGAATACAGCCAGTGCTTGATGCCGTGGTCAATTTTCTGCCTTCCCCGGAGGATGTTCCGCCGGTTCGAGGCATTCATCCGGCAACGAAAGAAGAGTTGTCAAGGGCGAGCAGTGTAAAGGAACCTCTTTCTGCGCTGGCTTTCAAGGTCATGCAGGATGAAGGCCGGAAATTGACCTACATTCGCATCTATTCCGGGCAGATGAAAGCGGGCGAGGAACTTTACAACGCGGGCAAAAAGAAGAAGGAAAAGGCATCCAGACTGTTGAAGATGCATGCAAACAAGCGTGAGCGCCTCGAGCAGGCCGGCGCAGGGGATATTGTCGCTGTGATGGGCTTGAAAGAGACGGTGACCGGCGACACGATCTGCGATGAGAAGAATCCCATCCTGCTGGAATCCATGGAATTTTATGAGCCTGTCATTTCTCAGGCCATTGAGGCGAAAACACCTGCCGATCAGGAAAAGTTATCGCTGGCTTTGCTGAAATTGATGGAAGAGGATCCGACCCTTCGGGTGAAATACGACGAAGAAACAGCACAAACCGTGATTTCCGGGATGGGTGAACTGCACCTGGAAGTTGTTATCGACAGGCTGGGACGGGAGTTTAACGCCCATGTCAATGTGGGCAAGCCGAGGGTTGTCCATCGTGAAACCATTCGGAATAAAGTGGATGTGGAAGGACATTTCGAACGGGAACTGGGCGATAAAAAACATTTCGGTCATGTACGCCTTGTTCTTGAACCGAAAGAGCGAGGAAGCGGAGTCGAGATTGAATGGAAGGCCGATACCGCGATTCTTCCGGCGGAATACGTGAAGGCCGTTGAAGAGGGCATTCAGGAATCTCTTGTCAGTGGAGCCGTGGCCGGTTATCCTGTAGTGGATATCAGGATAAAAATTTTGGAAGTTGGATTGAAAGAAGGCGAATCTTCACCGATCGGTTACAAAATTGCGGCGAGCTCGGCATTCAGGGACGGCTGCATCAAGGGGGAATCCGTTCTTCTTCAACCCATCATGGCGGTCAACGTCATTACACCGGCGGAATTTATGGGCGATGTCATCGGAGACATCAATGCGAGAAAAGGAGAAATCCAGACCATTACGCCCAAGGGGGCCATGTGCGAAATCCGGGCCCTGGTTCCTTTGAAAGCCCTGTTCGGTTATTCCACGGATCTGCGCTCCGCGACGCAGGGTCGAGCAGTCTTTACGATGCAGTTTTATGCCTATGATCAGGGGTAATGGACTGGCAGCTGAGTTTACAAAAATGAGCAGTTTGTTTGCCGGCCCTTTGAAGGGCCGTTTTTTTAACATTTCCTGAGGAGAAAGGTCGATTTTATGGAAACAACATCCAGACAAATGGATGTCCTGTTGACATCGTCAATGCCTCTGTCTGATAAGGATAAGCTGCTCAAGACCCTTTTCCGTATCAGTTCGCTGATCGCCGATCCGTCAAATGTCGAGGAAATCATGCAGAAAATACTCGATGACGTTGTCGATGCCCTTGGCTTTGATCAGGGAATCATCCGCTTGCTTAATGATTCCAAGCAGTATCTGGAAACCAAGGTTGTAAAAAATTACAATCCCGAGGAAAAGAAAAGGGCGTTTACGGTTGCGATTGACCTGACGGACGATTGCATCGGGTCCAAAGTGTTCAAAAGCGGAAAGGCGATGGTGATCGAGGATGTATCGACGGATACGCGCCTGACGGCAACGGATCGTATCTTAACAAGAATTCACGATCAGGGATCATTATTCTGCGCGCCGTTGAAAATCGGCGATGAAGTCTTTGGAACCGCAGCAACGTGGTGCCGTCAGAAAACAAGATTCTTTCCAGAAATGATGGATCTTTTTCTGACTTTTGCCAACCAGATGAGCATCATCATTTACAACGCCCAGCTTTTTAAAAATAACGCGGAGAAAATCCGCCATTTGACCGTCCTGGGGAAGGCTGTTTCGGAGATGAATTCCAGTTACGTGCTGGACAATCGCATCCGCGACATCCTTATCTCAAGCGCACTGGATATTGCCGGCGCGCCGAAAATAATCTTCTATCTTATCGATCACGATCAGAAACGGTATCTTGTATATGATGGAAAACAGATGTCCATCGAGGAGATGCAGATACGGAACAAAAAAATTGAACAAAGTATCATATCTCGCGCTATTGAGTCGAATGTCATTGTAGTGAAACATCCCTCCTCGGAAGAAGACGGTTTTTTCCCAATATTTAAAGACCATCATTCGGAAATCGCCATTCCGATGAGAATCAGGGACAAGTTCAGGGGGGCGCTGTATCTGGCCAGGGTAAGGAATCTGTATACACCGGATCAGATCAATATCCTGGATATCCTAGTAAAAAATGCATGTACGGCTTATGATAACGCAATCATGCATTCGCTTCTGTCTCTGGAAGCCAGGACTTTGAAAACGGAAGTGGAAAAATTGAAGGAGCGGGAGGATATTCTGCTCGGCTTTGATAACATCATCGGAAAATCCAGTAAGATGGCCGGTATTTTCCACGTAATCAAAGAAGTTGCCGGTCATGACACGAATGTGCTGATCCAGGGTGAAAGCGGCACGGGAAAGGAACTGATCGCCCGGGCCATTCATCGACAGAGCAATCGAAGCGGAAAGGCTTTTGTCGACGTCAACTGCGCCGCTATTCCCGGGACCCTTCTGGAAAGCGAGCTGTTCGGATATGAGGCCGGGGCCTTTACGGATGCCCGGAAGAAGAAAATCGGGTTACTGGATTACGCCAATGGGGGGACGATGCTGCTCGATGAAATCGGCGACATGAGTTTCCCTCTGCAGGCCAAATTTTTGAGAGTCCTGGAAGAAGGATATATCCGCCGTCTCGGCGGAACGGAAAATATTCCGATCGATGTCCGTTTTGTGTTTGCCACGAACAAGGATCTGAGTAAAATGATAAAGGAGGGTTCGTTTCGTGAAGACCTCTTTTACCGGATCAGTGTCGTCCCGATCACAATCCCGCCTTTGCGGGAAAGGGGAGAGGATATTCTGCTGCTGGCAAGGCATTACGTGGAAGAGTTCAATAAAAAATTCATGAAAAAAGTTGGAGGATTCAGCAGAGAGGCGGAACAGATTCTCATGGCCTATTCCTGGCCGGGCAATGTTCGGGAACTGAAAAATATCCTGGAGCGCGTCATGATCCTTCAGAACATGGGTACGACCATCATGCCGGAAAATCTACCCGCTGAAATGAGAGCTTCTGTTGAGAAGGAACGATTTCAAATTCATGTCGATGATTTTCTTCCCGATCTTTCATCGGAGGGAATGGATTATACCGCACTGACTGAAAACATCACCAGAAACATCAAAAGCAGAATCCTGTCCAGAGCTCTGGAAATGAGTCACGGCAAGAAAACGGAGGCCGCGAAGCTCCTCAGAATATCGCGCTATAAATTGATTCGCGAACAGAAAAAAAACGGTATGGTCTGAGCCGACCGATGCTTGCTTCCTTCGCAGAGGAGATCAAAAGCAGAAAAGGCAGTTCGAATTTTCCGGACTGCCTTTTCTGCTTGCTGCGACCTGTAATGAGTATCCTATGGTTCGTAGGGGATGGGCCGACCCCATTCCTTCATGGAAAAGGCATTCATGATGCTGTGTCCATTGTAGTCGAGAACCCGCAGGTCATCGGTCTGATGAAGATCTTCCATGACGATATTAAAGTTATCAGCGTATTTTTGTTTTACCTTTTCCACAGGGAGCTCAACGGCGACAAACTTGTTAATTCCCTTTGCTGCCAGTTTTTTTACAAAAGCAGGGTGTGTTAAGGATTCATAGGTGGTTAGAATCAGTATCGGGCCCGTTCCGGAAAAAACAATCGCTGACTTCATGTCCGTCTCCTTTCATTGATAAAGGAAATTGCGTAATGAACTCAAAAACCTTTGTGCCGGAAAAAATTCACCGGTCGCCATGCGACATCCTGTCTAACGACTTGTTACTAAAATCCTTCAATTTTAGAAAATTATAAAATGGAGTTTTCACAGTGTCAATTGATTATATACTGAATCATCCGACATGAACAGGTTAAGAAAGGAGCCGAGATTGCCAGCCGGAATCCATAAGAATTCCATAATTAAATAAAAAAAGGGGTGAAAGAAATCCACCCCTTTTTCGTTCGAGTCTAACGTTTTCGGATTAGCCGTAGACCATATGGTACAGGTAAATGATCGCCGGAGCGGTCACGAGGGACACAACCGACATCAACTTGATGAGAATATTCATTGCCGGTCCCGAGGTATCCTTGAAGGGGTCGCCGACGGTGTCACCGATAACGCCTGCTTTGTGCGCCTCTGATCCTTTCCCGCCGAAATATCCCTGTTCGATGTATTTCTTCGCATTGTCCCAAGCACCCCCGGCATTGGCCATCAGGAGGCCCAGGATGACGCCGGTCAGCGTTGCTCCGCCAAGGAATCCGCCAAGTGCCTGGGGGCCGATGAAGACGCCGACCAGGATCGGAGCAATAACCGCCGCGACGCCGGGGACGATCATCCTCTTCAGCGCGGCCGTGGTGGCGATGTCGACACATCTGTTCGTATCGGGAGGAGTTGTTCCTTCCATAATGCCGGGAATCTCTCTGAACTGTCTCCGGATCTCATTGATCATGTCGAAGGCGGCTTCACCGACCGCAGTCATCGTGAGCGCGGCCAGCAGGCAGGGAAGCAGTCCGCCCAGGAAGACACCCGTAATCACGTGTGCTTCCGTCAGGTCGAGGGCAAACGTTTCAAATCCGGGGAAGGTCTTGACCGTTGCGGAGTAGGCGGCGAACATGGCCAGAGCCGTCAGCGCCGCCGAACCGATGGCGAATCCCTTACCGATTGCTGCTGTAGTGTTTCCGACTGCATCGAGGCCATCGGTGATTTCCCGGACATGCGGGGGCATGTGAGCCTGCTCGGCAATACCGCCCGCATTATCGGAAATCGGACCGTAACTGTCCACAGACATGGTCATTCCGACGGTACCCAGCATGCCGACGCCGGCGATGGCAATACCATAGAGACCACAGGTGATGTATGAACCCCAGATCGCCATGGCAATGAAGAAGACCGGAGTGGCAACGCTCTCGAGACCAATGGCGAACCCGCTGATGATCGTAGTGGCCGGCCCTGTCTGAGAAGCTTCGGCGATCCTGCGGATCGGTCCCCGTGCTGTGTAATATTCCGTGACGGCGCCGATCAGCATGCCGGCGACGATTCCAAGAAGTACGGCCCAGAAGGGGCCGAGAGGCCCTTTGATTCCGAGGCTGCTCAGGTATTCAGGAGACATCCCTGCCGTAACGCCCTTGACGACGAAATAGGCAGCAACAATAAAAAGAATTCCCGCGATATAGAGACCATTGCTCAGTGCCGAAGAAGGTTTCATGTTCTTAAGCATATTGAACATTCCGATGCCGATGACCGATGCCAGAAGCCCGACGATGATAAAGAGCATCGGCAACATCATCCAGCGCATTGCCATGCCTTCCACACCGAGCCCCATTGTGGCGCCGATGGCGATGGCGGCGATGACGGAACCGACATACGATTCGAATAGGTCCGCTCCCATACCGGCGATATCGCCGACGTTGTCACCGACGTTATCCGCGGTGACGCCCGGGTTTCTCGGATCGTCCTCGGGAATCCCCGCTTCGACCTTACCGACCAGGTCGGAACCCACATCGGCCGTCTTGGTGAAGATGCCGCCGCCGACACGGGCAAAGAGGGCGATCGACGAAGCGCCCATGGCGAAACCGTTAATGACGATCGGATCCGTTTCGGCAAAGAAATAAAAGAAAATGCCAAGCCCGAGCAGACCGAGGGAGGCCACGGAAAGACCCATGACGGATCCACCGAAGAAGGCCACCGTAAGGGCCTTGGCCTGTCCGTGCGTCTTGGCCGCTTCCGCGGTTCTCGCATTCGAGAGGGTCGCCGCCTGCATGCCGAACACGCCTGCTGACAGGGAACAGATCGCTCCCACGAGGAAGGCCACGGATGACCACTTATTATCGAGGCCCAAGTAGAGGAGAATGAATACGACTACAATAAAGATGGAAATAATCTTGTATTCTCTCTTCAAAAAGACCATGGCGCCGGCATGGATTCTCTCCATGATCTCCACCATTACCTTGTCTCCCGGTGAGAAGGACATGACGTACTTATAGATGAAGAACGCCAGCACCAGTCCGAGGAGACCCCACAACCAAGCGAAATTTACTAAAAATTCCATAATCCCGTTTTTTGTACCTCCTGATTCAAGTATTTTATGATTCTTGCGTTACATCCGTTCACCGGTGCCTGAATGACAGATGCAACCACATTAATCACCGCAATTCACACTCTCTATTTGTAACGGGTAACTACCGAAATCTCCTGTCTTACAATAGCTCAAGCGACCCGCCGTTCGGCCATTTCTGCAAAAAGGAGGTCTGCCGACCGGGATACGCAAAACAAGTTGCCCTTTCGCGGAGGGAGGATAGGTTAAATGTGGTTGTGTGTCAATGAAAAAGAAAGATAAAAATTCAAAATCAGGCGGAGGGACAATTTAGGAGAGATAAAAAAGGCGCTCCCTTCATCATGAGGGAGCGCCTTTAAAAATCAAAAGTTGTTGCTAATTAACCCTTTTCAGCGATTCTCATTCCATAGAATGATCTGTAAAGGAATACCAAAGCGATCAGGAAGAACAAGCTTGCCAATCCCATTTTGAGACTTTGGCTGGTCATTGTTACCGCGATTTCCGTGGCCAGGAGTCCGAAAAGCGTTGTAAATTTGATAACCGGGTTCAAAGAGACGGAGGACGTGTCCTTGAAGGGATCACCAACGGTGTCACCGACGACACTGGCCTCATGGAGTGGAGTATTCTTTTCAGCCAGGTCGACTTCGACGATCTTCTTGGCATTGTCCCAGCATCCACCGGCATTGGCCATGAAGATGGCCTGGTACAGACCGAAGAAAGCGATACCAATCAGGTAACCGATGAAGAAGTAGGGATTAAAGAAGGAGAGCGCCAGCGCCATGAAGAAGATGACGATGAAGATGTTGATCATCCCCTTCTGCGCATAAATCGTACAAATCTTCACGATTTCCTTGCTGTCCTTGATGTCGGCCTGCTCTTTGTCGAGATTGATGTTATCCTTAATGAACACGACAGCGCGATAGGCTCCGGTAACGACGGCCTGTGTCGAGGCGCCGGTGAACCAGTAGATTATGGCTCCTCCCATGAGCAGCCCAAGAATGATTTCCGGCTGCACAAGGCTTAATTTGGCAATAGCTCCGCCGAAAAGATTTTCAAGCAGAATGATGATGCCGAAAACCATGGTGGTAGCGCCGACGACCGCTGTGCCGATCAAGACCGGCTTGGCAGTTGCTTTAAAGGTATTTCCCGCGCCGTCACAGGATTCCAGAAAATGTTTGGCCAGGGCAAAGTCAGGCTCTGTTCCGTAAGCATTTTTCACGGTCTGTGACGCATCCGGGCGTTTTTCAATCATGGACAGCTCATAGATGGACTGCGCATTATCTGAAACCGGGCCGAAACTGTCGACAGCGATGGTCACCGGTCCCATGCCCAGGAAACCGAAGGCCACCAGACCGAAGGCAAAGACGGGAGCGGCAAACTGGAAGGCCTCAGGCAGAAGAGTGATAATGGAGGCACTCTGGGAAACCAGATAAGCAATCAGCATCAGGGCAAGGATCGCCAGACCTTCCCAGAAGGCGGAGAAGTTACCCGCCACCAGTCCGGAGAGGATGTTCAGAGAGGCGCCACCCTGACGGGACGCATCAATAACCTCCGCACAGTGTCGGGAGCTCGTGCTGGTGAACACTTTCGTCAATTCAGGAATCAACGCACCGGCAATGGTGCCGCAACTGATGATGATTGAAAGGGCAAGCCAGAGATCGATGCCACCAACGGACGGAATGTCCGCCAACAGGGCATGACTGGCAAAAAAGGTGATGGCGATGGAAACAATAGAGGTAATCCAGACCAGGTTGGTCAGGGGATGCTCAAAATTAAACTCTTTCTTGGCGCCAAAGAGCGATTTGCTGACGGCATTGTTGACAAAATAGGAAATGAGGGACGTGATGACCATCATGATACGCATGGCGAAAATCCAAATAATCAGCTTGCCGCCCATTTCCGGGTTTCCGGCCATTGCCAGGGCGAGGAAGGTGACCAGGGCAACACCCGTAACACCGTAAGTCTCAAACCCGTCTGCCGTGGGTCCGACACTGTCACCGGCATTGTCACCGGTACAGTCGGCGATAACACCCGGGTTCTTCGGATCGTCTTCGGGAAGATGGAAAATGATTTTCATCAGGTCGGAACCGATGTCGGCAATCTTGGTGAAGATGCCACCGCAGATTCTCAGGGCGCTGGCACCGAGGGATTCACCGATGGCGAAGCCGATGAAGACGGGTCCGATCAGTTCCGGCGGAATGTAGGCAAGGATTGCGAGCATGAAGAAGAGCTCGATACTGACCAGCACCAGGCCGACGCTCATTCCTGATCTCAGGCAGATGTCCACGATATTGAGCGGCTTTCCACTGAGGGAAGCAAAGGCCGCCCGGGAATTGGCCACGGTGTTGATCCGGATGCCGAACCAGGCCACGCCGTAGGATCCGAGAATACCCAGCACCGAAGCAGCAAGAATGATGAATACGTCACCGAAACTCTTGCCCTGAAGTCCCATAAAGTAATAAAGAATGCAGGCAGCGATAAGGACCCAGAGCCCTGCCAGGAATTTGCCCTGCTGGATAACGTAAGTTTTGCAGGTTTCCCAGATGGTGGCGGAGACATCCAGCATGGCCTGATGGGCCGGCAGATTTTTTGTCTGCGTATACTGCATCAACCCGAAGCCCATGCCGATGATACAAACAACAAGACCAAAGTTAAGAATCGTGATTCCCCCCACAGGGCTGCCGAAAATATTAAAAACTACCGCGGTCAGATCCGGCAGCTCGATATCGGCTTCCCCTGCGAAGGCCATTGGCGCCAGCAAGAAAAGTATGGCGCTAATGATGAAGAAAGACAAAAAATTGCGTTTTCCTTTAAACATCATCAAACCTCCTGTATTAAGTCGTTGATAACCATACCGTTGTAGCTGTTCATAGCCGTTTTGATTCCTGAAGAAATCACCTCAAGAATCGCGCTGCGTGCTGTTACGATGATCCTGGGCAAAATGCGCAATTCACTTTCAGTGAATGGTTCAAGAACGTATCGCTCAACCGCCGATCTCTGAGCCGGCTTTCCAATTCCCAGTCTGACCCGTTGGAATTCCGGCCCGCCAAGAGAGTCACAAATGGATATCAACCCCTTATGGCCTCCCTGACCCCCCCCTGCCTTGAGTCGGATGACTCCGAAAGGCAGATCCAGATCATCATGAACGACTAAAACATCTTCAACGACAATCTTAAAGAAATCCGCCAGTTTCCTGACGGATTTTCCACTCAGATTCATGAACGTCTGCGGCTTTGCAAGCAGAACGCTCTGTCCGGCAATTACTCCCTTCCCCCACAGGGCGTCAAACCCTGTCTGCGACATCATGATATCCTGATCTTCCGCCAGCTGATCCAGCACAAAAAATCCAAAATTATGCCGGGTGAATCGGTACCGGGCGCCGGGGTTCCCGAGTCCCACAATCAGCTTCAAAAGAACCTCTCAATAATGAAATGATAAGGACTTTCCGTGATGACGAAATGCCTTTATGAGGAAGCTTCTTCCGTTTCTTCAGCTTTGTTCACGCCGTGAAGAGCGGCTATCGTTACCAGTACAATGTCTTTTGAATCAAAACAGCGGATGCTCTCAGACAGGCTGAGATCCCCGATGAGAACGGCATCACCCACGTCGAGCCGCGAAATGTCAACGGTTATGCAATCGGGCAGTTCCGAGGGGAGGCAGGAAACCTTGATTTCCCTCTTGAGATACTGCAGTTCGCCGCCTTTTTCGATCCCCACCGGTTGTCCTTCAAAATGGATGGGCACATCAAACGTCGACTCTTGATCCATGCGGAGTGCGTAAAAATCCGCATGGAAAAAATTGTTTGTCAGGGGTTCGATCTGAAGCTCCCTGATGAGGGAATTTTTTTCCATCAGTCTTCCGGAATCATCAATAATGAGTTTAATCAATACATTCTCTTCCGCACCTTTTAATGCCGTTTTGAGATCGGAAGCGTTGATTGACAATGAAACCGGGTCTGTTCCGGGACCATATAAAACTGCAGGGATTAATCCTTCACGTCGCATACGCCTGGCTTGTTCCTTACCGGATTCCTTGCGTACGTTGGCCTTTAACTCACGCGCTTCCATCTACTCCTCCTATATAAAAAGTGAACTTACAGAATCGTTATAATAGATTCTCCGGACTGCTTCACTGAGCAGTCCCGCAACGGAGAGAACACTGATCCGGCTGCACTGCTGCGCCCTTTCGTGCAGGGGAATGGTGTCTGTCACGATGACTTCCTTGATTTCAGAAGACTCTATTCTGTCCATAGCCGGTCCGGAAAGGACGGGATGGGTACAGCATACGGATATGGCGGTCGCTCCGGCATTGCGAAGAGCTTTTGCCGCCTGCACGACAGTTCCTGCGGTGTCGATCATATCGTCAAGAACAACGACGTTTTTTCCCTCTACCGAGCCGACGATATTCATGACCTGGGCCTCATTGGGACCTTCCCGTCGTTTGTCGATAATGGCGATCGTGGCGTCCAGACGGCGGGCGAAAGCACGGGCGCGCTCAACGCCGCCGGCATCGGGGGAAACGATGACCAGATTGTCCTGGTAATGAGTCTTCAGGTAATTGAGAAGAACGGGTGTGGCAAAGAGATTGTCGACGGGAATATTGAAAAATCCCTGAATCTGGCCGGCATGGAGATCGAGGGATAGAATCCTGTTCGCTCCCGCTGTGGTAAGAAGATCCGCCACCAGTTTTGCCGATATGGGCGCGCGGGGGGCGACTTTTCTGTCCTGCCGGGCATATCCGTAATAGGGAATGACCGCCGTGATGCGGCCTGCCGACGCTCTTTTCAGGGCGTCAATCATGATCAGCAGTTCCATCAATGTCACATTTACGGGAGTGCATGTGGACTGAATAATGAAAATATCCATACCCCGAACATTTTCATTGATTTCAACCCTGGTTTCGCCATCGCTGAATGTGGTGACATTGGCTTTACCCAGCGGAATCGCCAGATTGTCACAAATCTTACGAGCCAGATCGGGCGTTGCGTTACCTGTAAAAACCTTAATTCTCTCTAACATTTATGTCCTTCCCACTGCGCGTGTCACTGTTGTTGGCTGGGGCGGGAGGATTCGAACCTCCGCATGCAAGAACCAAAATCTTGTGTCTTACCGCTTGACGACGCCCCATTTGATTTCGCGCTGATAAGAGACGATGCAGTCTGATCGGCTGAACTCTAAAGGATTGACCGGGAAAAAATCAATCGATGGAGCGTACACAAAAAACGGCCCATGTCCCGGGTTTCCCCAGTACGGTTTCCGCCTCTTTTGCCTTGTCTTCGTTTTCAAAAATCCCGAAAACGGTCGGCCCGCTCCCTGACATCAAAGCACCCGCAGCGCCATACGAACAGAGCAGATCCTTGATCTCCTGCAGGGATGGGTGCATCTTCAACGTGACGCTTTCAAGATCGTTATGGAGCCCTGCAGCCATGTCCTCCATGCTTAAAAACCGCGGAATGCTATAATGGATTATTTCTTTTGTCAATCCTAAATTCAGCTTTTCATAAATCACTCTGGTTGAGACTTCAAAACCGGGATTAATCAGTACAAACCACACCTTAGGGACATCGAGCGCCGCTTTCAGGCGGTCTCCGATGCCGTAGGCCCAAGCGGGACCATGAAACAGGAAAAAGGGAACGTCGGCTCCCAGCGTTGCGCCGATTTTCATCAGTTCACCAGTACTGAAGTTCAGGCGGAATAATTTGTTGAGGGCCAGCAGGGTCATTGCGGCGTTGGAACTGCCGCCGCCCAGACCGGCGGCCAGAGGGATGTTCTTGCGAAGCGTGATGGTGACACCGGTGGGGCAGCCGGAGAATGAGAGAATTTTCTTTGCGGCCCTGAAAACGATGTTCTCCTCGTTTTCAGGAAGGAAAAAACCGGGACATCGCAGTTGGATGCCCCGGTTGGATGGCTGGAATTCCAGTTCATCGTACAAACTGACTTTCTGCATCAGTGTGGCTAAATCATGATAGTTGTCTTCCCTTTTTCTTAAGACCCGAAGATGAAGGTTAACCTTTGCCGGCGATAATATTTTCAACATGGTCAGGATGTTTCTTTCACATACCTCATTTTCAGTTCATAGAGAATCTCTTCAAGAACGGAATTTTCCTGGTCATCGAGATTGCCCTTCGTCTTATCCTTGAGCATGGACAGGATGTCAATGGTTTGTTTCGCGGCGGGGATATTTTTTTTGATTTCCCGTGTGACCGGATCGGGAAAGTCGCCGAAATGAAACATGACGGTCGTACTCAGCGAAAGAACAAAATTCAGGAAATTCACCTCGGGCAGAATCTGTTCCTGCTTCTCCTCTGATTTTCCGGGTGAGGGTTTCGCTTTCGGTTCTTCGGACGCGGCTGAGGGTGCTTCAGGCTTTTCCGGCTCAGGTTGGCGTTTTTCGCCCGATTCGCTGAATATCCGCTTATCCTTTACGACAAATGATTTTTCCTGTTTTTCTTCCTCCATACAAACCTCCTGCAACCGTATTTCTGAACAAAAATATTCCAACCTTATGCTGCCGAAATTTTTTATCCTGTTGTTCTTTCATCAGATCATACTGGTCTCATGCTTCTCAATCTGGCGATTCGCTCCTCAATGGGCGGATGGGTGCTGAACAGGTTCATCAGCGATCGTCCAGTCAGGGGATTGACAATAAACATATGGGCCGTAGAGGGGTTTGCGTTCATGGGGACAATCTGTGAAGCGCGGGACAGCTTCTCCAGAGCCCCGGCCAGCCCGTAGGGTTTCCCCGAAATTCTGGCTCCGCCGTCATCGGCCATATATTCCCGGGAACGGGAGATGGCCATCTGGATAATCGCTGCAGCAATCGGAGCAAGGATCGCCATCAGGATCATCCCAAAGATTCCTCCTCCTTCGCCCTCATCGCTGTCCCGGCCGCCCAGTCCTCCGAAGATGGCTGCCCACTGCGCCATATTGGCGAGCATGACGATCGCCCCCGCCAGGGTGGCCGCGATGGAGCCGATAAGCATATCCTTGTTTTTAATGTGGGTCAGTTCATGAGCGAGGACGCCTTCCAGCTCATCCCTGTTCAGAATCCTGAGCAGACCTTCCGTAACCGCCACCACGGCATGAAGTTCATTCCTCCCGGTGGCGAAGGCATTGGGCGTTTCTCCAGGGATAATATAGACCCGGGGCATGGGAAGTTGAGCCCGCATGGCCAGATCTCCCACCAGCCGGTAGAGCTCCGGCGCCTGATTTTCCGATACTTCCTGAGCATTGTACATCCTCAGAACCAGTTTGTCCGAAAACCAGTAGCTCCCGAAATTCATGATCATGGCGAAGACGAACGCGATCATGACCCCCTGTCTTCCGCCGATAAAACCGCCGATAAGCATGAGAAGTCCTGTGAGGACACCCAGCAGCAACGCTGTTTTAACTGTATTCATTCACTTTTCTCCTTCAATATTTTCCGCGTTTTCCTGTAAACCCCTCTCTCCCGAAAAGAGGGAAAAAGGGGAAAAATGTTTTAGCTTCCGCTTTTCTTTGTAAAATTGATTTCGCCCCGGTCATCGATGTCCGCGAGAATATGATCTCCTTCAACAAAGGCGCCTTCCAGAATTTTCATGGAGAGATTGTCGAGAAGCAGCTTCTGGAGGGCCCGCTTCAACGGTCTCGCGCCGTACACCGGGCTGTAACCTTCCTGGGATATATAATTTTTGGCCTTTTCTGTCAATTCAAGGAAGAGCTTCCGATCCATAAGCCGTTTCTGAATCAGACCGATCTGAATCGCGATAATCCGTTCGAGATCCGTCATGGTCAGTGAGCGGAAGATGATGATGTCATCGATTCGATTCAGAAATTCAGGCTTGAAAGTGGCCCGCAGAATTTCCATGGTCCTCAGGCGCTTCTCCTCAGCTGTCAGGGTAATGTCCTGAATCCACTGGCTTCCAACGTTTGAAGTCAGAATCACGATCGTGTTCTTGAAATCGACCGTTCTCCCGTGGCCATCCGTCAGGCGGCCGTCGTCAAGGATCTGCAGCAGGATGTTGAAGACATCGGGATGGGCCTTTTCGATTTCGTCGAACAGCAGAACCGCATAGGGTCGACGGCGGACAGCTTCCGTGAGATAGCCGCCTTCGTCATAACCAACGTATCCGGGAGGCGCGCCGATCAGGCGGGCGACGGAATGCTTTTCCATGTATTCCGACATATCGATGCGGATCATGGCCTGTTCATTATCGAACATGAATTCCGCGAGCGCCCTGGCCAGCTCGGTCTTGCCCACGCCGGTGGGGCCAAGGAAAATAAAGGAGCCGATAGGCCGGTTGGGATCCTGGAGCCCGGAACGTGCCCGACGCAGGGCGGCGGAAACCGCGTGAATGCCTTCATCCTGTCCGATCACACGCTGCTTGAGCCGGTCTTCCATGTGAATCAGCTTCTGGATGTCGCTTTCCATCATCCGGGCGACGGGAATGCCGGTCCAGTTGGCGACGACTTCCGCTACATCCTCGGCATCCACTTCTTCTTTCAGCATCTTGCTGTCCTTCTGGATTTCTTTAAGTCGATTCTGTTCTTCTTCAAGCGCCCGGTTCAATTCCACCAGTTTCCCGTAGCGGATTTCCGCAGCCCGGGCCAGATTGCCTTCCCGCATGGCATTTTGTTCTTCATTCTTGAAGTTTTCGAGATCACTCTTGATCGTCTGGATTCTTTTTATGACCTCCTTTTCCTCAGACCAGTGGAGTTTCATGCTGTTCATGGATTCCCGCAGATCGGCAAGTTCCCGTTCGATCTTCTCTCTCCTTTCAAGGGATGTCCGGTCCGTTTCATTTTTCAGGGACTGACGCTCGATCTCCAGTTGAATAGCCTTTCTCTCCAGAACATCGATTTCCGCCGGCAGGCTGTCCAGTTCGATCCTCAGGCGGGATGCCGCCTCATCCACCAGGTCCACAGCCTTGTCGGGAAGAAAACGATCACTGATGTAGCGATTAGAGAGCGTTGCCGCCGCGACGATGGCGGAATCCTTGATCCGGACGCCGTGATGGATTTCATACCGTTCCTTCAATCCCCGGAGGATGGCGATGGTGTCTTCCACGGTGGGCTCCCTGACCAGTATGGGCTGAAAGCGCCGTTCCAGCGCGGGATCTTTTTCTATATGCTTTCTGTATTCGTTCAGGGTTGTCGCCCCGACACAGCGTAACTCGCCTCGAGCGAGGGCCGGCTTCAGCATGTTGGATGCATCCACGGACCCTTCCGCTGCTCCGGCGCCGACGACCGTATGGATTTCATCGATGAAGAGGATGATCTCGCCCTGCGCGTCGGTGACTTCCTTCAGGACAGCCTTGAGACGGTCCTCGAATTCGCCGCGATACTTGGCTCCGGCTACCAGTGCTCCGATATCCAGACCGATGACCCGTTTGTTCTTCAGGCTTTCCGGGACATCGCCATTTACGATGCGCTGGGCGAGCCCTTCAACGATCGCCGTCTTTCCAACACCGGGTTCACCGATGAGAACGGGATTGTTCTTGGTCCGCCGGGAAAGAACCTGCATGATTCTCCGAATTTCATCGTTCCTGCCGATGACGGGGTCAAACGCCCCTTTGCGGGCAAGTTCATTGAAATCTTTGGCATACCGCTTCAAGGCCTCATATTTTTCTTCGGGATTGGGATCCGTGATCCTCTGGGTTCCCCGGATTTCCACGAGAACCTTGAAGATATTGTCCCGCGTCACTCCGGCAGAGCGGAGGATGCGCGAGGCCTCCCCTTCCTTTTCGTTGGCCATGGCTATCAGCACATGTTCGGCGCTGACATACTCATCGTTGAGATGGGCTGCTTCCGTCATGGCGTTATCCAGGATTTTATTCAGTCTGGGGGTGATATAAGACTGAATCGGACCCGAAATACGGGGCAGCCGCTCCACAACTTTTTTAATTTCCTTTTCTATCTGTGCCGGCTCCGTGCCCAGTTTTTTCAGGATATTGCCCACAATGCCTTCCGGCTGGGCGATAAAAGCCAGCAGGAGATGCTCAACATCGATGCCCTGATGACCGTAGTTTCCGGCCAGGGTCTGGGCTTCCTGAAGGCCTTCCTGTACTTTCAAGGTAAATTTGTCAAAACGCATAATTTCTCCTCCGCGTTGATTCCTCATAATCATGGTGTTTACACAAAAAATGCTTCAAATGAAGTCAATGAGCTCACTTCCAAGTCTGGAAATCTCAGGATTTCATTCGTAAATTAACCATGGCGGGAAGCTCTGTCAATGTGAGTCCATTATAAATATTCATTGATGAAAAATACCTTGACTATCAGGTGACAATAATTAATATGTTAAACTAATTATTCAATTTTAAGGAGGATTTCCTGATTTGAAGCTTCCTGCAATTGCCGGGACCCTTGAAGTTTACATTGCGGAGATCAACAGATTTCCCATACTGACCGCGGAAGAGGAATTCCGGTATGCCATTGAATGGAAAAAAAATCAGAATATGGAGGCTGCCGAAAAACTGGTGGTTTCCAATCTGAGATTCGTGGTGAAGATCGCCCATGAATATCGGAATTATGGCGTCAAACTGGCTGATCTCATTCAGGAGGGGAACATCGGCCTGATGCATGCCGTCAAAAAGTTCGATCCGTACAAAGGATACAGGCTGATTTCCTACGCGGTATGGTGGATTCGGGCTTACATTCAGAACTATATCATCAAAACCTGGAGCCTGGTTAAGATCGGGACGACTCAGGCGCAGAGAAAACTGTTTTTCAAACTGAATAAGACAAAGAAAGATATCCAGGCGCTGTCCCTGAAAAACCCCGAGTTCTCCGAGATTGCCGAATCGCTGGGCGTAAGGGAAGGGGAAGTCGAGGAGATGGACGTCCGCATGAGCAACCGGGATCTGTCCCTGGACATGGCCATTGGCGACGACGGCGGGTCATCGCACATGGATTTTCTGACCTACGCCGGGGAGGATCAGGAAACCGCCCTGATCCGCAAGGAGGAGGCGGAACTGGTCCGGAAAAACATTACGGGCGCACTTGCCGTCCTGAATGAGAAGGAAATGTATATTATCAGGAACCGGGTGATGGCAGACGATCCAAAGACCCTTCAGGAGATCGGCGATATTTACAACATCACGCGGGAACGCGCCAGGCAGATTGAAAAGCAGGCCTTGAAGAAACTGCGTCTTGCCCTGCCTTATCTGGGAGAGGAGCAGAAACTGCTGGAGGCTGGGAGTAATTAAGAGGCCATGTCCTCAGGCCGGGCAAGATTTTCGAAACTCGTATATTTTTCCATGAACGCCAGTTTGACGGTGCCTGTCGGGCCGTTTCGCTGCTTGCCGATGATGATTTCCGCAATACCCTTTTCCGGATTGTCATCCGACTTGTTATAAACCTCGTCACGATAAATAAACGCGATGACGTCCGCGTCCTGTTCAATGGCTCCCGATTCGCGGAGGTCCGCCATCTGTGGACGGCGGTCGGAGCGGTCCTCAACCTTGCGGTTGAGCTGGGAAAGGGCCACAACCGGAATGCTCAGTTCCTTAGCCAGCGCTTTCAAAGAACGGCTGATTTCCGAAATTTCCTGTTCGCGGGATTCTTTTGTATTCCCGCTGCGCATCAGTTGAAGGTAATCCAGCAGGACCAGACCTAGTCCCGATTCCGCCTTGAGTCGCCTTGCCTTGGCCTTCATTTCCAGAACGGTGATCGCAGGCGTATCGTCGATGAAAATCGCCGCATCGGCTAGTCTCCCGGCGGCATTCGTCAGCTTCGGCCAGTCCGTTTCACCGAGAAAACCCTTCCGCAGGCGCTGCGAATCCACCTTGGCTTCGGATGCCAGCATACGGAGAGCAAGCTGTTCCTTGGACATTTCCAGGGAAAAGATGGCGACCGGAATCGCTGCCTCCAGAGCGACAAAGGAGGCGATGTTGAGGGCAAAGGCGGTCTTTCCCATGCTGGGCCGTCCGGCAATAATAATCAGATCCGAATTCTGCAAACCTGAAGTCAGATCGTCTATCCTTTCAAAACCAGTGGGAACTCCTGTAATCATGGACTTGCGTTCATAGAGCTGTTCTATGGTCTTGAAGCTGTCCTTGATGATTTCCCGCATGGGCGAGAAGGCCGGTTTGATTTTGTGCTGGGAAATTTCAAAAATGGCCTGTTCGGCCTGATCAAGAACCTCCTCGACGTCATTGACCGGATCGTAGCTCCTGCTCAGGATTTCCGTCGCGGTGCCGATCAGCGACCGAAGGACGGATTTTTCCTTAACGATCTTCGCGTAGTAAGTAATGTTTGCCGAGGAAGGAACATTGTCCACGAGGGAGGCAAGATAAGCCATGCCTCCCACGTTGTCCAGCTGACTTTTATCATTGAGGATATTGCTTAAAGTTATGAGGTCGCAGGGTTCATTTCGATCGTAGAGATCAAGGATCGCGGAAAAAATCCGCCGATGAGCCTCGCTGTAAAAATCGGGGATCTGCAGAATTTCCAGGACACTGTGCAACGACTCATTATCCAGCAGGATTCCACCCAGGATGGACTGCTCAGCTTCCCGGTTCTGAGGCGGAATTCGGTGGAGAGAAACGTCAATGTCGTTGACTTTCATTTTTTCAGCCTTTACGCAGTGCCTATGCCTGTTCCGGAACCACGTTGACTTTGATTTCCGCCGTTACGCCGGCGCCCAGTTTGATCACGATGGGGAATTCACCGATGGCCTTGATGGGTTCATCGAGAACTATCGATTTCCTGTCGATCTTGACATTCTGAGCAAGCAGGGCTTCTTCAATATCCATTGCCGTGACCGAGCCGAAAAGTTTATCCTGCTCACCGACGCGTCTGGCAATCGTGCAGGTTACGCCGGACAGGCTTGCGGCAAGGCTTTCATGGCGTTTTCTTTCCTTTTCAGCCTTCCTGACGATGTTCTGCTTGTCATGCTCCAGGGCTTTGATGTTCCGCAGATTGGCCTCGGCGGCAATGCCTTTGGGAATCAGGAAGTTGCGGGCATATCCGTCGGCAACTTTAACAATCTCACCTGCTTTTCCAAGCGTTTCGAAGTTTTCTTTCAAAATGATTTTCATGAATCAACCCTCCTGTAAAAAAGCGCTCAGTGCGGCCGCAATGGATGTTCAAGCCGCGGAATCGCTTGTCTTTTTATTGAATTTTCTGAAGTCGATCCACAGGTCAAAAAGACCCGCGGCGATGACCGGAAGAATGAACATCTGCTGGAATATCAGCAGAACATAAAACAGAGTTCTCAGGAACACAGGGACATTCTTTTTCCTGAAGAAAAAACTGACAATCGCCAGTCCATGAAGCAGGTACACAAATAGACATATAATGAGCAAATTCAGTCCGACGTAATGAAATCTGTCGTCGGGAATCAAAAGCATTGCCCCGCTTGAAATAAGGATCCAAACAAGCTTTTCCGGAGATTTCCATCCGGCAAGGTCGCCAAAATCGGGAAAATCAAGATTACGGCGGTTAAATATCATCCTCGCCGCCAGAAGATTCAGCCAGCTGCACAGTGCTATGCTGACGATTCCTAAAGCAGGCAGTATCCTGATAAAAAAGACGGCGATCTTCCGCGCGTTGTCTTTGAGCAAGGTGACCTGCTCAGTTGGAACGCCCATTTCGGAATAATGTTGAACACTCTCCAGAATGGCGTTAACCATGTAGGGTTCCATCAGCCGCCATGGTGCTTCCCCTGCTTTGATCGTCAAGTAGGCGATCAGGACAAGAAGGGGGATTGTAAAGACCGCGACCGATGCCAGGATCGTTATTTCGATTGAGACTTTTTTCTTTACAATCTCAGCAAGAATGACCCCCAGAGAAGTGAACAGGCAAAGAAGCGGTACATATGCCCCACGGTTCAGTGCTTCCAGGGTTGAGAAGGAGATCAGCAGAGTCGCAAGAACCAGAAGAAGCCCGTGGTTCCTCCCGAGTTTGGTGTAATAATAAAAAATGGGCAGAGGCGCGATAAAGAGCAGAAGAGAGGCAGAAAGCGGCGACATTCCGGAAAAAATTAAAAAAAGCGTCGATATGACAACGCCCGCCAGAAAGTCTCTGAGACTGATCCCCTTTCCTTTGTTACTCAACACCACAACCCGTTATCTTGCCATGCATGCAAAGACAGAAATTCAAAAAGGGCATTCCCCGGAATTCGGGAAATGCCCCCGAAAACATCGAATTGATTACCGTCCTTCTGTAACGACAAAAGGCAGAAGGGCAATTGATCTTGCCCGTTTGATGGCCTGAGTCAGTTCCCTCTGATGTTTGGAACAACTGCCGGTAATCCGGCGAGGCATGATCTTGCCGCGCTCCGTAATATAGTCGTGAAGGATATCCGGGCGCTTGTAATCGATCTTGATGGTTGAATCGGAACAGAATTTACAATATTTCCGACGGTGAAAAAACTTCTTGCGGGGCCCTGAAGGTCTGCTGCGTCTTTCGTATGCCATGAGATATTCCTCCTTTATTTCTCTTCTACCGCTGTCGGTGCCTCACTGCTGCCGGCAGGCTCACCGGTCTGGGCCGATGGAGCTGCCGCCGGTGTTTCCGCAGCGGTTTCCGCGGAAGCCGCAACCTTTTCCTCGGTTTCTTTCTTTGCCAACGCTGTAATTTCCTTCATGATATTTTCAGCAGTTGTTTCCGGGTCCGTCAAGACGGTCATGTATTTCAGGACATTGTCGTCGATCTTGAGATTTCGCTCGAGCTCCGCCACAACATCGCTCGTGCCGGCGAAATCATAGATCACATATGCCCCCCTCGTCTGCTTCCTGATGTCATAAGCCAGCTTCCTCACTCCCCAGCGGTCGATCTTGACAACGGTTCCTTTTCGGTCGGCAATAATGGAATTGTACCGCTCGATCAGACCTGTCATATCGTCTTCGGGAAGATTCGCCTGGGCTATGACGACTGTTTCATATCTTCTCAATGCTTTTCCTCCTCTCGGCTCTGAAGTCCGGACACCGAGTCCGGACAAGGAGACCTTCAATAAAAATTGAAACAAAGACGCCTTCTATATCATCATTTCTGATAAATCAAGCAATTTGTCAGGCTTCGGGGAACATGCCGGATCGGGCGACAGACGATGATGGCAGGAGACATTCAGAAGGCGCGAGGTTTTTTCTTCTCAGCTTTATGCCTGTGGGTCAACTCCGTGGGAGATTCAGGCAGGCTGCGCACCCGGGGAAGATTAATCCGATAAATCATGGCGATGAGCCGCAGCCCTGTGGCAACGATAATGGAGATGAGAAGCTGAAAAAACTCGTTCATACCGGCCAGTCCGGCAGCCAGAAAAGAAAGCCCGCCGCAGAGGGCGGCGGTCGCGTAAAAATCGACCCGGATAACCGCAGGAATTTCTCTTACCAGGATATCCCGGACAACCCCTCCTCCCGTAGCAGTCAGAACAGCCATCATGACGATTCCCACGGGCCCAAGGTGAAACTCCGCGGCCTTGGCGGCGCCGATTGCGGAAAACACCCCCAGTCCCAAAGCATCCGCCGCCATCACCAGGTCCCAACGCCGTGCGATTTTGGGCGCGGCGAGAAAGACAAGCAGTCCGCCAAGAAAGCAGACAAGAAGATAGGTTTCATCCCGGAAGGCCGACGGAGGCACAAAACCGATCAGGAGATCGCGGAGAATTCCTCCGCCCACCCCGGTGGCCACCGCGAGGACAAGGACCCCGAGGAGGTCCAGTTCGTACTTGACAGCCCGGAAGGCCCCGGAAACGGCAAAAACCAGAGTGCCCAGAATGTCCAGCAGATAAGTCAAGGCATTTCCTCTTTTCCATCCAAGAATTACAGCCCGGTCACCCTTATTATTTGTGCCGTTGTTTGTCAAACAATTAAGATACGGCGCTCTCAGGTTATTCATGATTCAGGACTGCCTTTGCGATGTTTCGGGAGGGGAAGCGGAATTATAAAACAACAGGATTGATTTGGATCAGATGAAAAGATATTATGCAGAGAGAGTTTGATTTCCGTAATCCGGGAAAGTATTGGAGAACAAATGAAATAAACAAAAAGAAAGAATAAACGAATAAAGGAGTTAATCAGGATGAAAAAGATAATTCCGGGAACAATGCTTCTGGCACTTCTGATGATTGTTCCTGTCTCAGCAAAAGCCGACGTCAATGTTCACGTCGGCATCGCCCTGCCGCCGGCCATCGTATTTTCAGCGCCGCCGGTAACCGTCGTGATCCCCGGAACTTATGTTTATGCCGTTCCGGACGTCCCCGTGGACATTTTTTTCTATGGCGGCTGGTGGTGGCGTCCTTGGGGAGGGTACTGGTATCGTTCACGCTATTATGACAGAGGCTGGGCTTACTATAAAGGAAGGCCGTTGTTCTACGCAACGGTTCCCCCGCGGTGGAGAGATGATTATCGGGATCATCGCTGGCAGGGTTATCCCTGGCAGCACCAGCGTGTTCCCGCCAGCCAGGTTCAAAGGAACTGGAAAAAATGGGAAAGGCAGAAACATTGGGAACGCCGGCAGTATTGGGGGGTTCCGGATATGAAATCCAGACCGCAGCCGCAGCAGTCCCCCCGATCCGTACAGACGCAACCCCGACCGCAGCCGCAAGAAATGAATCGGCCCCAATCCCGGCCGCAACAGCGTGAGATATACCAGCCGCAACCCCGGCCGCAATCCCGCGAAGAAAGCAAAGACCGGCAGCACTTCAGGGAAGTCCGGCATCAGGATTCTCGGAGATCCCAAGGGGGGCATGAACAGAGAGGAGGAGAAAAAAGGGACGGCAAGGGAAGGCCTGAAAAGGCACAAGGCCCTAAATGAGATAGAGACAGCAGAAAAGAGAAGGTGAAAAGTCTGTCCCATGTTTAAAAGGAGAGAGGGAAGAGTTTTTTAACAATTTTCAATTATTTCAAGGAGGAGGTAAAAACCATGGCTAAATCAAAGATAATCGCAAGAACGTTAATCAGTCTGCTTCTGATGGTTGCCCTGCTGGGCTGTGCGTCAACTCCTACATCGTCAAGCACCGGGGAATTTATTGATGATTCCGTCATTACCGCTAAAGTAAAAACGTTGCTGGCTCAGGATGCAGGCCTGAAGGTGTTTCAAATCAGTGTGGAGACATACAAAGGCGTGGTTCAGTTGAGCGGTTTTGTAGACAGCCAGAAAACTAAGGAACACGCTGAAAAAATTGCAAGAAGCGTCCAGGGGGTAGTTTCCGTAAAGAACAATTTGATTCTAAAATAAAAAAGAACGACAACAGTTGCCTGATGGGGGGATAATACTATGAAAAAAAGGATAATTCTTGTTCTCGTTCTGGCGGCTTTCGTTTTTGTGACCAGTTGTCAGACAATGCCGAACATTCCGGAGGAGCGTAAAGGTGCGGCGACGGGCGCGGGAATGGGCGCGGCGGCAGGAGCCGTATTGGGCTCGGTTTTAGGAAAGGACACAAAAAGCGCTGTTATCGGAGGTCTTATCGGCGCTCTTGTCGGCGGCGTGCTCGGCCATTATTATTACGATCAGAAACGAACGGGTACGGAAACGGCAAAAAGATACGATTACGATGTCAGTCAGGGAACCCTGCTGAGAATTGAGGATGTTTCAACTGTTCCCCAGATTGTGAAACCAGGCGGCAACGTCGAACTCAAGATGACTTATGCTCTGTTGAGCGATTCGAAGGATGCACAGCTCAATATCGTTGAAACGAGAGAAATAAGACTGGGGAATGAACTTGTAGGCAACCCGGAAATACGGACAACCAGGGGAACGGGGACCTTTACTTCAAGCATTCCCTTAACATTGCCGGAGACCGCGAAAAAAGGCCTTTACATCGTTACCTACAGGATTAAATCGGGAACAGCCTCAGACGAAATGCAGGCATCCTTTACTGTAAAATGATAATCTCGGAGAGGGCGGCACCGTATCCGTACGATACCTCAAGCGATTAGTCCCGCCGTTTCTGTTGAACCTGGAAGACGCAGGTGTGCCCGGCCTGCAGAAAGAAGGAGAGGTAATGGATATCCAAAGGCTGGATCATATCTGCATTGCAGTCAGGAACCTGGATGAGGCCCGCAGGACATGGGAGCCGCTTTTGGGAAAAGACAAGCCGGACGACGCTTATGTGGACGAACCGGAAAAGATACGCGTCGCACGCTACTGGATAGGGGAAGTGGGATTTGAATTAATGGAATCCACAGCACCGGACGGCGATGTTGCCAAATTCATCGAAAAGAACGGCGAGGGTGTCATGCTTATCAGCTTCAATGTGGGAAAAACCCGCGAAGCCGTCAAGGAACTTCTGGACAAGGGGTATCCGTTCATACCCGATAAGCGGGGAGAGATTGTCCGTCCTTTCCGCAACTGTGAATATGCCTTTGTGCACCCGAAAAAACTCAACGGGGTTCTGGTTGAAATGATTGACGATAAAGAGAAGAGAGATTTCTGACCGGATTCCGGCAAGGTCCGCAGCCGACATGGCGGACGGGCCTTGCCGGTTTCAGTAGATGTAAGGCATTCAGCCGCCATCAAACACCATGAGTGTCTTTCATCACGCAGAACAGTTTGGCCAATTTTGTAACTGCAGCCGGAAAAGCATAAATATGTGGAAATGCCGCCTGGAATGCAGGAAATTCCGTGTCATTTTTTTAAAAGTCGATAAGGATCCGCCCTCATAAGCCATTCACTGTCAGGATAGCGGGATTTTAAACATTCATAAATATCGAACAGATTCGCCACATCGTGATCCTCAATATATTGAGAAACGCCTTTGAGGTACACGGCTTCCGGAGCCTGAAAAGATTCGGGATAGGCCATGGTGATTTGTTTAAAATATGAAATCGCTTTCGGCCTGTCCGGCTGATCGAAGAAAACTTTCCCTATCCCCAGAAGTAACGAGGGGATCAATTCCTGGGGGTAAAAGAATCCCAGGGATCTGTTGTGCTCCAGACCTTGTTTATCGAGAATCAGCAGGGAAGGGGTCCATTTGATGCGGAATCTGGGGCCCAGTTCGGCATCACTTGCCTGAATTCTGATCGGAATGAAATTCCTGGTTATGAAGTCAGTGACGGCTGCATCCGGGTACGCGACCGCGTCCATTGTTTTACAGCCTATTCAATTGGGATTGAAGAAGTCGAGAAGAATAAGTTTGTCCTCCTCATTCGCCTTTTGTACCCCCTCGTCAAATGAACTAATCCAGTTGATTGACATACCGACACCTCCTTTTTTAAACCTTATTTGATTTTCTTTACTGAAAGACAAATACTGAATAGCTTGAACTGCTGAGACAATCGTTCAAGATCTCATCACCACGATAAGAAAAAGGCAGTAAGTCAGCATCATATCCAGACCCATTTGATTTGAGTGTATGGCTTCGAGAAAAGAAAGTCAACACGTCGAGGCGTATCCTTGCGGTGGCTCTGAAAAAATGGGTTTTTTCCATAAAAATCATCATCGGTGTGAACGCAGCAACGGAACAAAGACCGGTCGACGGAATTCTCAACTCTGCGGGTGCAGTTCTATTTCAGGTTGAAGTGTCAGGAAGGAATCGGGTAATTGATGCTATGTAGACATAGTGTTGGATAACAGCAACTATTAACGTTGCGTGTTCTGAATGTTTTTCTCGGTGATGCGTATGCCGCCTTTGGTGGACGGACATACGCACCACAACGTGTGGAGTTAACCCTTCAGTTCAGATGTGCAGTTCGGGCAGCGCGTGGCTTTGAGGGGGATGGCGGAGAGGCAGTAGGGACAGTCTTTGGTTGTGGGCGCCTCTTCGACAGGGGGCTTTTCCGTCATTCTCCGGAGTTGGTTGATGTTGCGGATAACCAGAAACAAGGCGAAAGCTACAATAATAAAATTAACGATGGTATTGATAAAAAGTCCATAATTAATCGTGACTGCGCCGGCTTTCTGCGCGTCAGCCAGGGTGGTGAAAGGTCCGGGGGTTGCGCCTTCTTTTATGACGAGAAACAGATTGGAAAAATCGGCAGAGCCCAGGAGTATACCGATGCCGGGCATGAGAAGATCATCGACAAGTGATTTCACGATGGCGCCGAAGGCAACACCCAGAATGATACCCACGGCCATATCCACAACGTTTCCTTTTAATGCAAACTCCTTGAATTCCTTGAACATCGTTCATTCCTCCTTATTCATATAAATTTTTAAAAAAATTCAGCATCATCTGCATTATAAAGATCTGCTGTCTAAAAAGGCCGCTGTGCTTAAAGGTACAGATCTTCTCCCGTCCTCGCGGCGGGGATTTTATGCCGGAATATCCGGTAAACCCATAACTGATAGACGAGAATGATGGGGACAAAGACAGCGGCGGCCACGGTCATGATCTTCAGAGTGTAAAGGCCTGAGGAGGCATTGAAAATCGTGATGCTGAAGGAGGGATTGGAGAGCGAGGGAAGCAGGTTCGGATACAGGCCGGCCAGGGCGGTTGCCATGACCAGGATGATATTCAATCCGGAAAATAGAAAAGCTGAGAGAAATTCCGACTTCTTCAGGTAAAACCTCAGAGCGGCAAGGGAAAGCAGCGACAGGACAGGAAAGAGGAACAGAAGGGCGTTCTGGAGATAATTTGCGAAAAGCTGCGTCTTGAAGATAGAGGAAATGAAGAAAAGGATCACGGCCAGGGCAACAGCGGGCCAGTAGTTTCGAGCGAAGGTTGCCGCCCGCATGGACAGATCACCCTCCGTTCGGTAGGCGATCCAGAGGGCGCCGTGGGAGAGGAAAAGGACACAGAAAAGAATCCCTGCCAGGAGGGTGTAAGGATTGAGAAGCTGAAGAAAGGTCCCGCTGTACCCCCGGTCATCCAGGGGCAATCCCTGAAAGACATTGCCGAAAAAAACGCCGAAGAGGAAGGCCGGAACGACACTTCCCGTTACGATGGCGGTATCGCAAGCCTTTCGCCAGGACTGCGACGCGAGTTTTTCCCGAAATTCCAGAGCGACGCCCCGGACAATCAGGGCGAAGAGAATCAACAGAAGGGGAATGTAAAAGGAACTGAAGAGTACGGCGTAAGCGGTGGGGAAGGCGGCGAAGGTTGCGCCGCCCGCCGTGACCAGCCAGACTTCGTTGCCGTTCCACAGCGGACCGAAACTTTCCAGAAGTGCCTCTTTTTCGTGTTCCGTTTTTCCCAGCCCGGGAAGAAGCATTCCCGCCCCCAGATCGAAACCGCCGGTGGCAAAATATGCGGCCCAGAGAAGTCCCCAGAGAACAAACCAGATCAGCTGATAATCCATGATGTCGTACCTCCCGTTCTGCTGTTTAAGAAGAGGCGCCTGGCTCGGTCGCTTCAGGTTCCGGGCCTTTCCTGATGTGGTAGATCATCAGACACAGCCCGACAATCCCGAGAAAGGTATAAAGCAGGCCCAGACCAATGAGGGAAAACAACACCTGACTGCCTGCTATATTGGGTGAGACGGCATCCTTCGTTCTCAGCAGGCCGTAAACGATCCACGGCTGGCGGCCCACCTCAGCCACGACCCATCCCGCCTGGCCGGCCAGATAGGGAAGGGGAAGTGAGAGCGCCATCAGCCAGAGGAAACGGGGTAAAGATTCAAGGCGGTTCCGGACACTCAGATAAAGGGCAATGGCGGCAAGAAGCATGAAGAGTCCTCCTAAAGCGACCATGATTCGGAAACCGAGGAAGGTTTCCATGACCGGAGGCCGATCTTCTCTGGGAAATTCCTTCAAACCCTTGAGTTCGGCATGAATGTCCCGATAGGCGAGAAAGCTGACCATGTAGGGAATGCCGACAGCCTCAATGCTGTTGCGTTCATTCTTTGCGTCCGGCAGTACAAAAAGGTAAAAGGGGACGGAGCTTTCCGTTTCCCAGAGCGACTCCATAGCGGCCAGTTTCCCCGGCTGAACGCGGGCGACTTCCGCTCCATGGAAATCGCCGATGCCGACAACTGCCATGGAACTCAACAGACCGAAAACGGCTGCGATCCGGAAAGAGGATTTGAAAAGGGGAACCTCCCGCTTTTTCAGGATCTGCCAGGCGGAAATGCCAAGAACGAAAAAGGCGGCGGTTACGTAGCCGGCGGTTATGGTGTGCAGAAACTTGAGCCAGCCGTAACTGCTGGTAAGCAGGGCAGGGAAGTCAACCATTTCAGCCCGCGCGTTGCGGAGGACGAACCCGACGGGGTGCTGCATCCAGCCATTGGCGAGAAGAATCCAGAGGGCGGAAAAGTTGGTGGCGAAGGCGACCACCCAGATCGTAAAGGCATGCAGACGGGGAGAAAGACGTTTCCAGCCGAAAATCCACAAGCCGATAAAGGTGGATTCCAGAAAAAAGGCGGCAGTTGCCTCGATGGCCAGGGGGGTGCCGAAGATGTCGCCCACGAAACGGGAATAGGATGCCCAGTTCATGCCGAACTGGAATTCCAGGGTCAGGCCGGTGACGAGACCGACGGCAAAATTAATCAGGAAGAGTTTGCCCCAGAAGCGCGTCATGCGCAGATACAAGGGGTTTCCGGTGAAGACATACCGGCTCTCCATGAAGGCGACCAGGATAGAGAGGCCCAGGGTCAGGGGGACAAAAAGGAAATGAAAACCCGCCGTCATGGCGAACTGCAATCGACTGAGCGTTAAAACATCCATAGAGTCTTCTCCTCATGCATTGAACAGTCACATGCCGAACTTTACCCTTGAGACGCCAACGTTCAAACGCAATGATTATCGCAGGGGAAAGTGAGAAATGCAACGGAATTTGTTTTTGATGAAAGAGATGACGGGAAGGCAGAGCAGTGCGGGCTATACCAGTATGTAAGAAACGCTTCCCACGGCGATGAGCTCATCCTGATCGTTCATCAGCTCCGTTCTGATCACCGCGACCTTGTTTCCCGTTCTTACGTTGTATCCCGTACAGACAAACTCCCTGCCAAGGCCCGGCCGCAGATATTCCACATGAAGACTCATCGTGCTCAACCGCCCGATCATGGCCAGTTTCTCTTCCATGGGTTTACCGGATATTTTTTCCTGAAAGCCCATAAATGCTGCCAGGCCGGCCGTCATATCGATGGCGGATGAAATCACCCCGCCATACAGCATCCTGCGGATGGCGTTCCCGATCAACTCATCCCGCATCTCAAAGGAAAGCTTTACCTGCTCAGGGCTTATGAACCTGACTTTAAGTCCGATGATTTTATTGAAGGGAATTTTTTCCTCGAAGATTTCATTGACGGCTGAAAACAATACTTCTTCGTTCTTTGAGAAATTCGGCATCGTTTCTCCTTTACAGCCCGTTCATGGCCATGCCTGGTGATCCTGTGAGTATTTTGCTTTCAAGGTCTTCCTGAATAATTTTTATATGATCACTTCTTCTTTCCGCAAACCGGGCCGTCTTTCAGATCCGGGTCAACTGACGGTATTTAATCCGGTGAGGCTGATCGGCAGCGGTCCCGAGACGGGTTCGCCGGTCCGCTTCATATTCAGAGTAGTTTCCTTCAAACCAGACGACACGGCTGTCACCCTCGAAGGCAAGGATATGGGTGGCAATGCGATCCAGAAACCAGCGGTCGTGACTGATGACGACAGCGCAGCCGGCGAAATTTTCCAGGGCTTCTTCCAGGGCGCGCATCGTGTTGACATCCAGGTCGTTTGTTGGTTCGTCAAGAAGAAGGACGTTGGCGCCTTCTTTGAGCATCCGCGCCAGGTGAACGCGATTCCGTTCGCCGCCGGAGAGAGCCCCCACCTTTTTCTGCTGATCCGTTCCCGAAAAGTTGAAGCGGGCGACATAGGCCCGGGAGTTGACCTGGCGGCTGCCCAGGGAAAGGGTGTCAAGACCCTCAGAGATCGTCTCCCAGATTGTTTTCCCGGGATCGAGGATATCCCGGCTCTGATCCACGTAGGCCAGCGTTACGGTATCGCCGACGCGGAGCGTACCGCTGTCTGGAGTTTCCTGGCCGGTAATCATCCGGAAGAGAGTGGTCTTTCCCGCGCCGTTAGGGCCAATGACGCCGACGATTCCGCCCGGCGGCAGGGCAAAGGAGAGATCATCGATGAGAATCCGGTCGCCGAAGGCCTTGCGGAGATGTTCCGCCTCGATGACGACCTTGCCCAGTCGCGGTCCCGGCGGGATGTAGATTTCCAGCTCGCCGCCACGCTTTTCCCCTTCCTGGCCAAGGAGGGATTCATAGGCAGAGATGCGGGCCTTGGATTTAGCATGGCGGCCCTTGGGACTCATCCGGATCCATTCCAGTTCCCGCTCCAGGGTTTTCTGTCGTTCCGTTTCCCTCTTTTCCTCCTTGCGCAGGCGATTCTGCTTCTGCTCCAGCCAGGAAGAGTAGTTTCCCTTCCAGGGGATTCCCTCGCCCCGATCCAGTTCCAGAATCCATTCGGCGACATTGTCCAGGAAATAGCGGTCATGGGTGACGGCGATAATCGTTCCCTCATAGGTTTTCAGATGATGCTCCAGCCAGGCCACCGTTTCAGCATCGAGATGGTTGGTGGGCTCGTCGAGAAGCAGGATGTCAGGTTTCTGCAGAAGGAGACGGCACAGGGCAACCCGCCGCCGCTCTCCTCCGGAAAGCACGCTCACGGGCGTATCGCCAGCCGGACAGCGCAAAGCATCCATGGCCATTTCCAGTCGGGAATCCAGGTCCCAGGCGTCCAGGGCGTCAAGCTTTTCCTGGACTTCGGCCTGGCGGTCGCACAGACGGGTCATCTCCTCATCGGACATGGGTTCGGCGAACTGCTCGCTGATCCGGTTGTATTCCGAAAGCAGGTCAACCGTCTTCTGAACACCCTGTTCCACGATCTCCCGGACGGTCAGAGCGTTATCCAGCTGCGGTTCCTGTTCCAGAAAGCCGATGGAATAACCCGGCGAGGGAATCGTTTTCCCGTTGAATTCCTTGTCGACTCCGGCCAGGATGCGCAGAAGGGAACTCTTTCCCGAGCCGTTAAGGCCGAGGACGCCGATTTTGGCGCCGTAAAAATAGGAAAGGGAAATATCCCTGAGAACCGGTTTTTTATCGTAAACCTTGGTGACTCCGATCATGGAATAAATAATTTTGTGGGGATCCTGGCTCATCTTAAAACTTTTCCTCCCGAGACTTTTGTGTAGAAAACCTTATATAGAATGATGCATCAGAATGCGACAAAAATGACTTGCACTAAATCAAAGCCGCAGAGGTGTCAAGAATAAACAGGTTATTGCCGTTTGATCTTTGAGGATGAATGTTGTAAAGGCGGAAAAGAAATTCCCGGCTTATTCGCGCACGGGGAAAGCTGGAGGTCCGGAAACGGGAACGAACGGGAAAGGAAAGGCAGGTTGAAGAAAACAGAATTATCGGGAAACCGGGATACGACGGATCTGACACTTTTTGTGCGGACGTCGGATGAAGAAGTCGCCCGCTGGAATCGGCAGCGCATCGTCGATGCCCTGATCCGGGAAACGGACATCGACAGCGATACGGCGGAAGCGGTCAGCCGGGAAGTGGAGAAGCAGATCATGGCTTCCGGGATCGGATTGCTGACCACCTCGCTGATCCGTGAACTTGTGGATGCGAAGCTGATCGAACGGGGGCTGGAAGACGCCCGGGGGATGCATGCCCTGCTGGGATTCCCGCTCTATGACGTCGGTCAGCTGATTCTTCACCCGAACCGGGGAAACGCCAATCTGCCCCATAATCCGGAAGCGACAAATCTCATTCTCGCGGAGGGCATCAAGCGGGCCTACGCCCTTCACAGCGTGTTTTCCCATGATGTCGGCGATGCTCACACGGCGGGCGATCTTCATATTCATGCCCTGGGCTACATCGACCGTCCCTACAGCATCTGCTCTTCGCTGGAGTACATAAAAAAGTTCGGAATGGACCTGCCTAATTCCGTCAATGTGGCCGGCCCCGCCCGACATGGGGATGTTCTGCTGGCCCACATGGTGCGTTATGCCGCGATACTTCAGGGTCATTTCTCCGGGGTGGTGGCCTGGCACGCGGTCAATCTGTTTTTTGCCCCCTATCTGGTGGGGATGCCGGACGCGGAGGTCCGACAGCTTGCCCAGATGCTGATTTACGAATTTTCCCAACTCGCGTCGGCAACGGGGGGACAGTCCATCTTTACCGATATCCATCTTTACTGGGAAGTTCCTGAATATCTTGCCGATGTGCCCGCCATCGGGCCGGGTGGAGAAGAAACGGGGAAGTGTTACGGTGACTATCTTCCCGAATCCCGGCGTTTTGTCTGGGCTCTCTTCGACGTCTACAGAGAGGGCGATGCCCTGGGAAAACCTTTCATCTTTCCCCGGCCTATCGTTCACATCACGGAAGCATTTTTCCGGACGCCGGATTGCGGCGAATTCCTCGATCATCTCTGTGAAGTGGCTGTAGACAAGGGAAACCCCATTTTTGTCTTCGATCGGGGGGATCTGTTGAGACTTTCAGAATGCGGTTCCCTTTACCCGGGGAATTCACCCTCCCATAAAGAGGATATGCAGAAACCCTGGATGATGCGTCATGCATCCATGCAGAACATTTCGATCAATCTGCCCCGGCTGGGATATCGGGCCGAGGGAGACAGTCGCCGCCTCTTCGATCTCCTGACCGCACAGTTGGAGCTGGCGGTCAAGGCTCACAGTCAGAAAAAGTCCTTTATGGAAAAGCTGCTCGATTACGGGCGGCAAGGCCCTCTGTCCCTCCTGACCATGAACCGGGACGGGCATCCCTACCTGCGCCCGGACCGGATGACGTATCTCGTGGGGATGGTGGGACTCAATGAGCTCGTGAGAATTTCCACCGGGAAGCACCTTCACGAGTCTTCAACAGCCCTGAAGCTGGGATTGAAGATTGTCGCGCATATGAAGAAGCAGATCGACAAGCTCAGCCGGAAGACCGGCATGCGCCTGATTCTTGAACAATCCCCGGCGGAAACAACGGCATACCGCTTTGCCCGTCTGGATCTCCGTTACTTTTCCCCTGGCGCCGGACGCTTTATCCGCGGCGATGTGGTCCGGGGGGGGCTGTACTACACCAATTCCACAAATCTCGATATTTCGGTGAAGATGATGCCCTTTGAACGCGTTCGGCAGGAGGGCCTTTTCCATTCCTTGATCGAAGGGGCTGCACTGACCAATCTGAGGCTGGAAGAGAAGAGGCCATCAAAGGAGGCGTTGTCGTCCTTCATCCGGCAGGTCTATTTTGAAACGGAAAGCGCCGGAGTCACGTTTTCCTCCGATTTCACGACCTGCTTCGACTGTCGGAAAACCGTACGGGGTCTGCATGAGTCCTGCCCCGTATGCGGAGAAAAAGCAATCGACGGACTGGCCAGAATCACGCGGTATTACAGTCCGATATCCGGTTGGAACAAAGGTAAGCTGGCCGAATTGAAAGACTGTTATAGAAGCAGCACGAATTTTTAAAGCCACTTTTTCCCTCCCATCAGGGCGCTTTTCTTTTGGAATTAATCCAGGGTCGCGCCCTTGACATGCTCATAATCGATAAATATATTAGCCTCGAAATTGCTGAGACAAGTCGCATGACAGATAGGATCGCCCGGTTTCCATGGAAGATCATATTATTAAAATCTTTAAGGAAAGCAGCCAGCTTAAGGAGATTTTCCTGAACGAAAACCTGGGGCGGATGGTTAATGTTGTCGAGGCACTGACCGGCGCCCTGAAGGCCGGAAACAAAATCCTGATTTTCGGCAACGGGGCAAGCGCCGCTTATGCTCAGCACCTTGCCGCGGCATTCATCAATCGTTTCGTCATCGAAAGGCCTCCTCTGCCGGCCATTGCTTTGAGCGGCGATACTTCGGTGATCACTGGAATCGGTAACGATTACGATTTTTCTCAAATATTCAGCAAGCAGATTCGAGCGATCGGTCAGGTCGGGGATGTGGCGTGGGGAATCAGCACCAGCGGAAAATCAGCAAACGTTCTAAAAGGATTGGAAGTTGCTGGAAAGATGGGACTGATTACCGTCGGGCTGACCGGTTGGGACGGCGGGGATATCGCCGGGATGGTTGATTATTCCCTGAATGTGTCTTCAAACAGCGCGCCCCGCGTTCAGGAGGTGCACATCGCGATTGGCCATGTCATCTGCGAAATGATTGATTTTAAACTCTTTCAGAGACCGGAACACAAATGAGATTCCGGTAAAATCATCGTAAAGAAAAATGTTAAGCAATAAAAGCGGATTATGGAAATCTGCTGAAATGACAAGAAAGGAAACGCTTTACGGCATGAAGCACACGGACAGGAAAGAGGAGGAAACCATCGTTCCCGAATCTTCCGAAGAGCAGATTCAGAAGATTGCGGAGGGTGAGGCCGGCGCCGGCGATGACAGAGAATCGCTGAAAGCGGAACTTGAGTTGAAGGAAAAAGAAGTAGCCGAAAACTATGATAATTATTTGCGGGCACTTGCCGATCTTGAAAATTATAAAAAGAGGGCTTCCCGGGAAAAGTCCGATCTCATTAAATTCGGAAATGAAAATCTCCTTCGGGATATCCTTCCAATTATGGACAGCCTGGACAGGGCCCTTGAAACGGCAATCAAGTCCAATGATTTCGATTCTTTCCGGGAGGGGCTGAAACTGGTGAGAGATCAGCTCCTGTGTTGCCTGGAAAAATACGGAGTTGAACCGATTCCCGCATGCGGTCAGGATTTCGATCCCCATGTGCATGAAGCGATGCTTGAGGTTGAAAGCGATCAGCATGAAGACAGAAAGGTTGTTGATGAATATGAGAGGGGATACCTCTTGAAGGGGAGACTGCTGAGGCCGTCCAAGGTTTCTGTTTGTAAGCGCAGAGAGAAATAATGAAAAAAGCATTTATGGAAATGGAATACAGCACCAGACATAAGAGATTAAGGAGGATGAATCCACATGGGAAGAATTATCGGAATTGATTTGGGAACCACCAATTCATGCGTTGCCGTAATGGAAGGGGGGGACCCCGTTGTTATAGCAAATCAGGAAGGGAACAGAACGACGCCGTCGATTGTTGCTTTTACGGAAAGCGGTGAAAGACTGGTGGGACAGGTTGCCAAACGGCAGGCTGTAACGAACTCGGAAAATACAGTTTATGCCGTAAAGAGACTTATTGGCAGGAAATATAATTCCAAGGAAGTTCAGTATGACAAGAGTATCAGTCCTTTCAAGATTTCCGAGGCGCCCAATGGGGATGCCCAGATTGAGGTGCGAGGCCGGGCGTACAGTCCTGCTGAAATATCCTCCATGGTTCTGGTGAAAATGAAACAGACCGCCGAAGATTATCTGGGCGAAAAGATTACTGACGCCGTGATTACCGTCCCGGCATATTTTAATGACTCCCAGCGTCAGGCCACGAAGGACGCGGGGAAGATCGCGGGCTTGAATGTTCTGAGAATCATCAACGAACCGACGGCGGCAGCCCTTGCTTATGGACTGGATAAGAAAAAGGATGAAAAAATCGCCGTCTTCGACCTGGGTGGCGGGACGTTCGATATCTCAATCCTCGAGCTGGGCGAAGGCGTTTTTGAAGTCAAATCCACCAACGGGGACACCCATCTCGGAGGGGAAGACTTCGATCAGCGGATCATCGATTATCTGGTCAGCGAATTCAAGAAAGACCAGGGGATTGATATCCGCAGCGACAAGATGGCCTTGCAGCGGCTCAAGGAGGCAGCGGAAAAAGCGAAGATGGAGCTGTCCTCCTCGATGGAGACGGACATCAATCTGCCCTTCATTACCGCGGACGCGTCGGGTCCGAAGCACATGAACATCAAATTGACCCGCGCCAGAATGGAGGCGCTGGTGGAAGAACTGATCGACAGGCTCGAGGGTCCCTGCCGGACCGCCCTCAAGGATGCCGGTCTGAGCCCGAAGGACATCGATGAAGTCATCCTCGTCGGGGGCATGACCCGTATGCCCAGAGTCCAGCAGAAAGTCAAGGAGATCTTTGATCGGGAACCTCACAAAGGCGTGAATCCCGATGAAGTCGTGGCTGTCGGCGCGGCGATTCAGGGCGGAGTCCTGGGTGGAGAAGTGAAGGATGTTCTGCTGCTCGACGTCACGCCCCTGTCCCTGGGAATCGAAACCCTGGGTGGCGTGATGACCAAACTCATCGAAAAGAACACAACCATCCCGACCCGGAAAAGCCAGATCTTTTCCACTGCGGCGGACAATCAGCCTGCCGTGAGCATTCATGTCCTTCAAGGGGAACGCTCCATGGCAGGGGACAACCGGACTCTGGGCCGGTTCGACCTCGTTGGAATTCCCCCGGCGCCCCGCGGAATTCCCCAGATCGAAGTGACCTTCGACATCGATGCCAACGGCATCGTCCATGTTTCCGCAAAGGATCTGGGAACCGGAAAGGAACAGAGCATAAAGATTACGGCATCGAGCGGTCTTTCCGAGACGGAAATCGAGAAGCTGGTCAGGGAAGCCGAGTCTCACGGTGAAGAGGACCGCAAAAAGAAGGAACTCGTGGAGGCAAGGAATTCTGCCGACGCCATGGCATACGGCGTCGAAAAGAATATCAAGGAATTCGGCGACAAAGTTGATGCCGCGGAAAAGGCAAGGATCGAGGATGCCATTGCCAAAGTGCGGAAAGCCGTTGAAGGCGATGACATCAATGCCATCAGGTCGGCTCAGGATGAATTGACGACGGCTTCCCACAAGCTGGCCGAGGCGATGTATGCAAAGACCTCTCAGGCCGGGGCGGGTCCACAGCCTGGAGCGGGGCCTGGCACCGGCGGACAGGGGCCGGGGAAAAAGGATGAAGATGTGGTCGATGCAGATTTTGAAGAAGTGAAATAAGTTTGCTGATCGTGAGCCTGATAGATGCCCGGATTTCAAGAAATTTGATTTCCGGGCATATTTATTTGAACTCAGGAAAGGAATATCACAATGAGGTATCTGTTGACCAATGACGACGGGATTTATGCCCGGGGCCTGAGCGCGCTCTATTCGGAGCTGTCGAAAGACGCGGACTGTCTTATTGTCGCGCCGGAGGTGGAACGAAGCGCAGTCGGTCATGCCATTACCCTCAATCGTCCCCTCATGGTCCGGCGGACCAAAAAGGACGGCAATTTTCTTGGCTACGCCGTTTCCGGAACTCCTGCTGACTGCGTCAAAATTGGAATAAAGGAACTATCGGAGAAGCCTGTGGATCTGGTCGTATCGGGGATCAACATCGGGGCGAATGTCGGAATCAACGTCATTTATTCTGGTACGGTATCCGCGGCAACGGAAGGGGCAATTCTGGGGGTTCCCTCCATGGCCATTTCACTGGGTACGCTGCGCAATGCGGATTACACCTTTGCCGCCCATTTTGCCCGTACCATGGCTCGATTCATAATGAAGTATTTTGAAAAAAAAAGCGTGGCCCTTAATATCAATGTGCCGGCCCTTCCGGTGCAGGATATAAAAGGGTACGCCGTGACGCGGCAGGGAAAGGCGAGACTGATCGAGAGCTTCGACCGCCGTGTTGATCCCCGTGAGAGGCTCTACTATTGGTTGGCGGGCGAAACGCAGTTATCGGAGCAGGAAGAACCGGATTCCGACGGCAGCGCCTTGAGCCGGGGGATGATCTCCATTACCCCGATTTATCATGACATGACACGCTATGACGCACTGGATGGTTTAAAGGCTCTTCTGTCAAAGGAAACCAGCCTTCTTCCTGTTGCGAAATGTGATTTCCAGGATTAAATGAGCTTTAACGTGTGACAATCACGGGAATCGGGCTTTTGTTGAGAAGCATCACCATGGATGAGTCCAGGTCGGGCCGGGACATGACCAGCAGTTCGATGGAGCCGTCGAGGAGGAAACGGAAAGCTGCTTCTCCCTGTTGTCCGCTTAGGACAACGGTATCCCAGTCGATGAGCGGTTCACCGGTCAGCTGGTCAAAGTAATCTTCCAGTTGACGGTTGAGAGAATCAATCCGAAATGGATCTTCGGAAGGAAGAAGGATCGTCAGCGGCCAGGAAGCTTGCCGGGAAAGAGAGACAGCCAAATCAAGGGAATGGTCCCCTTCGGAGCATCCGTTATAGATCAGCCCCATACTTTCAATTTCCCGAAATTCTGGAGGAATGACCATCAGAGTGTAAGGCGCGCCGGGAAGGGCGAGATGCGCTGGTTTATTCTGCGTGCTTTGAAGTTCGAGGCGATCCGGTCTGGGAATGAGAAAAAGCCCGGTTTCCTTATCCGCTGTCGCCTCCAGGATTGCTGCTGAGGACAAATCCGTCGTTTGCCGGAGCTCCATTGAAATGCCGAAACGACGGCAGTCTTCCAAAAAGATCTCGATAAAGGTTTCCTCTGCTGACGAATCCCCCCGGGTTCTGGCGTGTATTCCGATCAGTTGAATATTCATTTTTTTGGCGACATAAATCCCGTATGCAACTGCCCTTTGGCTGAAGGAGGAACCGTCGAGGGGGATCAGAACCGCATGGATGGAAACGCTGCTCACTGTCTTCCTTTTCCCTATTTTAACTGTTTCTTAAATTGAGGAGTCCATATCAGAAGGACGGCGATTTTTCAAAATAATTTCTCCCGGTTTTCTGCTGGTCTTCACAAGGTTTAGATTCATGAGGATGGCACATAAGCGGCTTTTTCGAAGTGAGCCGGTTTGAAGTTGCTTCCCGTAAAAACCGAAGAGAATGGAAATTATAATTGACAAAAAAAAGCAAGCCTCATAGATTTACAATCCTTTAAAAAGTCTCATATCCGGGCATCTTCAAAACAATATGTCCTTTCTTCCTTACTGGAGCCGCAGGCGATCTTTGGCATGTAATCTGTTGCATTAATGAGGAATATTACGTATAGGAAACCCCGGCAAAAGAAGAAACTCTTGTTGTCGCGGGACAAAAAAGGCTGAATCCTCAGGCCGGCGGGGAAGCTGTTAATTCATGGGTAGAAAAATTTGATGCTTAAATTAAATCTGGATACAAGCCGGATTGCCGTTATCGGTCCGGGAAGACTGGGAACATCTTTCGCTTACAAGTTTGGACGGGATAACATAAAGGTCACCCTTTATTATCACGATGCGGATATCTGCCGGGAAATCAACAGGGAGCATCTCAATCCCAAACATCTGACGGAGGACCTTGCCCTGCGGTCGGGAGGCATGGACCGGGTGCCGAGACTTTCCACCCGGGTCACTGCAACCAACGATCTGGAGCGGGTTGTGGAAGACCATGATTTTATACTGCTCTCCATAACCATGAACCGGCTTCCTGAACTGCTGGGCTATCTGCAGCCCCTCATCGAAAAAAAAGCCGGAGATACCTGCCTTATTTCTCCAATCAAGGGGCTGACTTCCGATGAGTTGACCAAGGAGCTCATCACGCCATCCCAGTTGATTCACAACCACCTTTTTCGCTTGAAGAACAAATATCAGGTCGTCTGTATCGGCGGCCCTTTTTTTGATGTGGACATCGCCCTGGGACGTCCCGTCTGTGTGACCATAGCCGGAAAAAGTCGAATCTGCCGGTTTATACGGGAGGAACTGTTCAAATTCAACCGTCGAGAATTGAATTCCTATTACAACTTTGACATCGTGGGTGTTGAAGCCTGCGGATCCCTTAAAAATCTCGTGGCCAACATCAAGGGCGTAGCGGATTCCCTCGATCTGGGCGATTCCTTTCCCGGAACCATATTCGCCCGTTCCGGCGTGGAAATCCGTTCCCTGGCCAAACTTCTTGGGGGAAGTTTTCAGGCATTCTACAGCCAGGCCGGGGTGGGGGACATGTATGTGACCCTGTCATCCGATGCCAGCAAGAATTATCGTTACGGGAAATATTTCTACCAGCTCTATGACGGCAATACCATTGAGACAAACAAAAGGGTTCTGGCGCGGATAGACGGGACGCCGGAGGGGCCCAATACCATCAAAAACGTTCATCGCTATCTGGAAAAGAAGAACATGTACAGCCCGCTGTTTCAATGTGCCTATCAGATATTCAACGAAGGCGGAAGCAAAAGCAATATGAAGGAACTCCTGATCCAGTCCTGCCAGCTTGACCGGAGAGAAAAGGAATATATCGGACCGGTTTCCCGCGCACTTTACCGGATTATGCCCAATCTGTGGTACCGCCGTGAAAAGGGCATCCTGGCCAATCTGGATATGTAGAGGATAAGAGGGCGCGGCCGAGACCTTGCCCTGCCGCCCGTTCAAATAAGACCTTGACATTGTCCAGCGGCTTATGGTAGCGGAAACAGCAAATTTAAAAAATCGTCAGGTTATTGGAATGACAACATATCCTGCATATCAGAGAGTGGGCTGGCAATGGCGGTTGCAGTCCGTCCATGCCCACGATAGCCGATGAATAATTCCTGTGAGATGTGGGTAGAGAGAACCTTCTCCCATGTCTCTGAAATCGAACAGAAAGCCATGGGAAACCCCATGGCTTTTTTAATGACTTCCGGTTCAGCCGCGAAGGATATTAGAAATTTGATCAACAAGTAAAAGGAGAAGAGTTTATGGAACCAAGAAAGGTCATATTGGAAGACAGCGAGATTCCCCGACAGTGGTACAACATCCTGGCAGATCTGCCCAAGCCTCTCAGTCCGCCGCTCCATCCGGAAACGCATCAGCCTGTCGGTCCGGAAGACCTGGCGCCGATTTTCCCCATGAACATTATCGAGCATGAAGTCAGTACACAGCGCTGGATTGACATTCCCGAAGAAGTCCTGGAAAAATATCTGATATGGAGACCTTCTCCGCTGTACCGGGCAAGGAATTTTGAAAAGCTGCTCGATGCACCGGTGAAAATCTACTATAAACATGAAGGAGTGAGTCCTGCCGGTTCCCACAAACCGAATGCCGCCATTCCCATGGCTTTTTACAATAAACAGTTCGGCATCAAGCGGCTGACGACGGAAACCGGGGCGGGACAGTGGGGCAGCGCCCTGAGCATGGCGGCCCAGATGTTCGGGCTGGAATGCCGGGTCTACATGGTCCGGGTCAGCTTCGATCAGAAACCTTACCGGCGGATCCTGATGAATACCTGGGGCGGCGAATGCATTTCCAGCCCCAGCGAACTGACCCGTATTGGACGGCAGATCCGGGCTGATTCTCCGGATACGCCGGGCACCCTGGGCATTGCCATCAGCGAAGCCATCGAAGATGCCGTCACTTCGGAAAACACCCGTTACGCTCTGGGCAGCGTGCTGAATCACGTCCTTCTCTATCAGACCATTATCGGTCTGGAAGCACAGAAGCAGATGGAAAAGCTCGGTGTTTATCCCGATGTGGTCATGGGCTGCTGCGGCGGCGGGAGCAATTTCGGAGGTATATCTCTGCCTTTCGTCAAGGATAAAATCGAAGGGAAGCAGGTGGAAATTGTCGGGGCGGAGCCCACCTCCTGCCCGACCTTGACCCGGGGGCCATATTCCTATGATTTCGGTGATCTGGCAAAAATGACTCCTCTGCTGGCGATGCATACCCTCGGTCATGATTATGTGCCGGCGCCCATTCATGCCGGCGGCCTCCGTTATCACGGCATCGCGCCGATTGTCAGCCAGTTGCTCAACCTGGGGCTGATCGGGGCAAGGGCCTACGATCAATTGGAAACCTTTGAAGCCGGCATCAAATGGGCTCGTTCCGAAGGGTTTGTCCCTGCACCGGAAACCTGCCACGTGATCGCGGCGGTCGTGGATGAAGCGAAACGTGCTAAAGAGGAAGGTAAGGAAAAGAGCATTCTCTTCAGTTGGAGCGGCCACGGTTTGATTGATCTGGCATCCTATGACGCATACCTGTCCGGCAAACTGATGCCCTATGAACTGCCGGAAGAGGAAATTCAGCGGGTCCTGAAAGCGACGGAAAACATGCCTAAACCCTGAATTTCTCAATGCATCATATTCTTTCGGGAGACGGAGAAGAAGAATTGAACCTTCGCCTCCCGAAATTTGAAAAAGCTTCTTTTCTTAAATAATTGTGATCTTATGGAATCCTTTGATGATCTTGAAATACGCTGCCCCCGGCTGGGGCACGAGATCCTCTTGTCCTATTGCCTCAGGGAAGCCGAAGAGCTTCCCTGCTTCCGCTTTCTTCTCTGCTGGGAATCCCGTATCCCTGCAGAAATTTACCTGAGAAAAAAGATGACTCCGGAGGCATGGGAACGGTACAGCCTTCAGGAATCCAAAGACAAGGTATCTTCCCTGGTTGAACTGATCGAAGCGGCCAGAAAGCTGGGGAAAACTCCATCGTGAGTGGTGAGTGGGGCGACTTCTCCGTTCCAGGCGAACTTCAGCGCCGGTAAGGCGGATAAGGGAATAACCATGGATCTTTTTGATCGAAACAATGAGACAACGGAACAAAGCCGCCGGCCTCTGGCGGATCGAATGAGGCCGGAGACCCTGGATGAATTTTTCGGACAGGAGCATCTTCTGAAGAAGCATAGTCTTCTGCGGCGCGCGATTGAAGAGGACCGGCTGTTTTCCGTTATCTTCTGGGGACCGCCGGGGTCTGGAAAGACGACCCTGGCCAGGATTGTGGCCGGCGAGACCAAAGCGTATTTTGCCGCCTTCTCCGCAGTGCTTTCCGGTGTAAAGGAGCTTCGGAAGGTTGTGGAGGAAGCGGAGGCACGATGGCAAAACAACCGACAGAAAACGGTTCTCTTTGTCGACGAGATTCACCGTTTCAACAAGGCCCAGCAGGATGCCTTTCTCCCTCATGTGGAGAGCGGCCTGATCACACTCATCGGAGCGACCACGGAGAACCCTTCCTTTGAAGTCATCGCCCCGCTTCTGTCCCGCTGCAGGGTTCTTGTTCTCAAACCTTTTTCGGATGAAGATCTGGTCCGCATTCTCAACAGGGTGCTGAGGGACCGCAGGCGGGGTCTGGGAAACCTCGGATTGGAGCTTGATCAGGATGCCCTGGCATACCTTGTCCACACCGCCGATGGAGACGCCCGGACCGCGCTGAACAGTCTGGAGGCCGTCGCGTCTCTGCTTGCTGCAGGAGAAGGACAATCATCGCGGATTTCACGTGTGCAGGTCGAGGAGGCCCTGCAGAAAAAAGGCCTGCAGTACGATAAGTCCGGAGAGGAGCATTACAATCTCATCTCGGCTTTTCATAAAAGTCTCCGGGGCAGCGATCCCGATGCCGCCCTCTACTGGCTGGGACGAATGCTTGCGGCGGGAGAAGACCCCCTTTACATCGCGCGCAGGATGGTCCGGTTTGCCTCGGAGGATGTAGGCAATGCCGATCCCATGGCGTTGAGCATCGCCATGACCGCAATGCAGGCATTCCATTTTATCGGACTGCCCGAAGGCGAACTGGCCCTGGCGCAGGCTGCCGTGTATCTGGCGACGGCGCCGAAGAGCAACGCCCTGTATGCGGGTTACGGTCGGGTGAAAGCGGCGATTGCCGCAACGGGAACGCTTCCCGTTCCCCTGCATATCCGCAATGCCCCGACGCGTCTGATGAAGGATCTGGGATACGGCCGGGATTACCGTTATGCTCACGATTATGAAGGCGCCTGGGTTCCCCAGGAGTATCTTCCCGACGCCCTTCTGGCCAAAGAGCATGAATTTTACCGACCCACGGACCGCGGCTATGAGCGGACGATTCGTGAACGCCTGGAAAAATGGAAAAAACGTCTGAATGAAGCCAGAAGACAGCAACAGACCTCTTCGGAAAAGTAAGTTGTAAGCCTGCCTGCCGGGATCAACTGTCGGATGATCCGTTATAGCCCTTGCCTGCCTGGATCGCTTTATTGCCTGCATGTCAACGCACGATCCATCGGTGCTGTGTATTGCCGCATCTCTGTTCACTTTTTTCTTTATGGAATGCGGCATGATATGATGGTGTTATTTCCTGCAGCTTTTTCTTATCTTCTCCGCGATTTTCTCGACTTCCCTCATGATTGCCTCCAGGTCGAAAGAGAGGATTTTCCGATTTTCCATGACCACGTTGCCGTCAATGACGGTGGTGAGCACATCCGCGCCGGAGGCCGCGTAGACGAGATGAGAAAAGGGATGGTACATCGGCGTGAGATGAGGTTGATTCAGATCGAGGATGATGAGATCCGCAGCCTTGCCGACTTCAAGAGACCCAATCCGGTCCTGCAACCCCAGGGCTCCGGCCCCTTCGGAAGTGGCCATCCGGACGACCCTTGCGGCATCCATGACGGCCGGGTTTCCAGTGGCGACCTTGTGGATCTTTGCCGTCGAATCCATTTCCCGGAAAAGGTCCAGATCGTTATTGCTGGCTGAGCCGTCAGTTCCCAGAGATACGGAAATGCCCATGGCCTGCATGGCCGGGACAGGAGCGATGCCCGCCGCCAGTTTCATGTTGCTTTGCGGGGTATGAGAAACCCGGACGCCGCAGTCCGCCAGGACGCCCTGCTCTTCCTCGTCGAGCCATACGCAGTGCACGGCAAGGGTATCCGGATCAAGAACGTCCAGGTTGTGGAGATGTAAAGCAGGCCGTTTCCCATAACAATCCTGGATCAGGGAAACTTCCTCACGGGTTTCGGAAAGATGCAGAACGTAGAGGATTTTTTCCCTTCGGGCCGCCTCTTTGATGCGGACCAGTGTTTCCGGGGAGCAGGTGTAGGGTGAATGACAGAAGAGGGCAGGCTGAATCAGAGGTGAAGCGTCTTTCCACGTTCCAATAAACCGTTCCGCGGTTTCCATCTGCCGGGACGGGTCGGATGTGTCCGGCGTGGGAAAATCGATGAATCCCTGGCAGACAACAGCCCGCATCCCGGCATCCTTTGCCGCCCGGGCGACCTGATCGACAAAGAAGTAGCCGTCGCAGAAGGTCGTTGTGCCGGACAGAATCATTTCCGCCATGGCCAGCAGGGAACCCGCGTAAACCATTTCCGGATTGACGTGCCGCGCTTCTGCGGGGAAAATGTATTCGTGAAGCCAGGCCATCAGGGGGAGATCGTCGGCCAGTCCACGGAAGCACGACATGGCCAGGTGTGTGTGCGTATTCACGAGTCCGGGCATGATCAGGGTATTGCTTCTATCCAGGACCTTTCTGGCTGTGTATTCTTCCTCAGTAAAGAGATCGTTCTGCATGATCAGAACGATTTTTCCGTTCCGTATGCCGACGACGGGGTTTTCAATGACAGCCTCCTCCTCGCGCATCGTCAACAGGACGCTGCCGCGAATCAATAGATCAAGCTCTGTTTTTGCCATGAAAAATGACCTCGTCGGGAAAATCTGAAGATATCCCCTGCACTTAAAAATATGGGTTCAATTTTTTTGTCAATCGTGTCTTTCTGCTGATTTTTTATTGATTCATCACCGGCTGCATCGCTTTTGCCGGTGCCGACTTTGACTTACCGTCATGAAATTCCCTCCGAATTGGAAATCGAAATAACACAAGGAGGGGAGTCCGTTCAATCGAATCTTGCGATCAGAAAAATTCAACGAAGAGTGAAGAGAAAAAAATACAAACTTTCGCAGGGAATCATAACGACGGAAGGGGAGCCGTTTGGACTCCCCTTCCGTTCAGGAGGAAAAGACGATTTTGGATTTTGTCCGTTATGTAATCCGGTTCATTCTGCCCGTTTGAATTTGCCGGATTTTCGTCTTTTGATCTATTACCAAGCACTGATTGTGCCAACAGGTGATATGCATATCCATATGCCAGTAATCATTGGGATATTAAGATTATGAGAAGGAGTGAAACGTGATAAGTATTTTGTAGAAGGCAATAAATGTCGGTCGCCCGAAAATGGCGATATAAAATATTATGAATAATTACATAAGGATACGAAATGAATATCCGTTGTCGCTTCTCCGACAATATTGTCGAATCAGGCTCATTTGCATTCGAATCCAACAGAAAGAAAATTGAAAAGGGGTTGACTTTTTTATGGATCAACCTAAGATGTCGGACGCGGGGTGCTTGAAAAGATCTTATGGATACTCTTCGCAATACAGCGGCAGGAAACCGAGATGAAGCAAGAAGAAAAAATTATCTGGCAGGACTCACTGCCCGGACATGAGCGTTCTTTTCTGCAGCCCATTGCCGTGGCGATTGGATGCGCCGTGTTTATCGGCTTGATTCTTTTCATGGGAATCATGGATTTCCGCCGAAGCGACCGGACGCTCACAGGATTCATGCAGAATCAGGGACTTTCAACAATCAGTGTTGTGAGAAAAGTGTCGGAAGAAAACCTGAAGAATCTTATTCAAGCCAGCCAACGCGAAAACGTACCTATTTTTACCCCTTTGCAGGAGGAATCCTTTGCTCCGCAGCACTGGCTGACCTCCTCGCTGGCGGGAATCGGCCGGGATGTGGATGAGCAGTGGCAGGCGGAACAGATAAGTAATGAATATCTCAGAAATATTGCTCTACGTGAAAGCCTCTGGCTGATTGCGGTCATGGACAAGGACGGGAAAGTCGTTTTTCAGAGTCGACCTGAAGGACCTTCTGCTGGAGAAAGCAATCCGGGATCAAAAGAGCCCCCCTTATCAAGCGGCGAAAATCTCATTTCCTCACTCAAAAAGAAGGGTATCAATTTTGTCGCGCTGAGAAGAAAAGATGGAAGCGGAACAGTGGTGATCGCCCTGGAAAAGGACTCTCTCCGGTATTGGGCACTGAGGGTATCCGTTGAGAAAGCAATGGAAAAACTCGGAGAAGGACAGGAAATGGTTTATCTGGTCGTCATGAACCACGAAGGAAAGTTGCTGGGGCAGGTAGGAAATCTTCCCGGAACTTCAAAGAGACTCGACCAGGCTTTCTACAACGTGTTGTATGGTCGGAAGGCTGTGGAAACACGGAAGATGAAGTTTGATAATCAACCGATTCTGGACATTACGGCTCCCTTCAAGATCAGCGACCGGGCGGGAGGAATTGCCCGGATCGGATTGAAGCGGGACAGCGCTGAGAAGATCCTTTCCGAGAACCGCAGGAATATGTTTGTCTCTCTCATTTTCACCGTTCTGGTGGCCCTGCTTGCCATGTGGCTTCTCTATCACAACCAGAACCGGCATCTTGCCGGGATCATTGAATTTGAGCGGCGCCTGGAAAAGGCGGAACGGTTGTCGTCTCTCGGCCAGTTGGCGGCGGGAGTGGCTCATGAGATCCGCAACCCCCTCAATGCCATCAGCATGGCCAGTCAACGGCTCAAACGGGAATTTATGCCGGCGGAGCCCGAAAAGGCCGAGGAATTTCAGAACATGGCCGGTGTGATTCGGGATGAGATCCGACGATTGAACGGAATTATCGAGGAATTTCTGACCTTTTCCAAAAGCCGCCGTCTGGATATGCGGGATTACTCCGTAACCGAAGTTTTGCGGAAGATGACGGACCTGATCCGGGAGGAGGCCGAATCCCGGGGAATTACACTGAAAATGGAATGGAGCGATGAGCCGGTCATCATTCCCATGGATGTGGATAAACTTCAGCAGGCCCTTTTCAACCTCGTAAAAAATGCCATGGAGTCCATCTCCGGTGGAGGTTCCATTACGATTTCCCTGTCGAATGAGGAACGTCATCGTCGGATCATTCGCATCGCGGACACCGGTTGCGGAATGACCGAAGAGGAAGTGAAAAAGATTTTCAATCCGGAATACACGACCAAGCAGAAGGGGCTGGGGCTGGGGTTGTCCCTCGCGCATGAGATCATTCGCGGCCATGGCGGGGAAATCCGGGTTTTGAGCCGGGAAAAGGTGGGAACGACCTTCGAGCTCATCCTTCCTGCAGAACGAAAGCAGGATAAATCAACAAATATGGCAACATAGAATATTCAAACCTGAAGGGTAACATGAAGAGTCTTAATATCCTGGTCGTGGAAGACGGCCAGTCTCAGCGTGAAATGCTCCGTGATTTTCTTCTTAAAGAAGGCCATACTGTCGAAGAGGCGGCCAGTGGCGAAGAAGCGGTGCAGTCCATAGCGGGCGGGGCCTTTGATCTTGTCCTGCTGGATTACAAGATGCCGGGCATGGACGGAATGCAGGTCCTGCAGGAGGTGAAACGCCTCAATCCGGAAACGGATGTCGTGATCATCACCGCCTATGGAACAATCGAAACCGCCGTGGACGCGATGAAAGCCGGTGCTGTGGACTACATCACCAAGCCCCTGGAATTCGATGAACTCCTTCTGCTTCTCGACCGTGTTGCGGAGCGGCGGACCCTGATTCGTGAAAATGAGATCCTGCGTCGTCAATTGAAGGATCAGGGGGTTACCACGGATGCGATTATTTTCACCAGCCAGAAAATGGCGGCACTCACAAGCATGGCCGCCCGGGTGGCATCCAGTCGCGCCACGGTTCTGCTGCAGGGAGAAAGCGGCACAGGAAAGGAACTCCTGGCCCGATTGATTCATCAGCTCAGTCCACGGTCCACCAGGCCGATTATTACGGTAAATTGCGGAGCCTTACCGGAAAGTCTCATTGAAAGTGAACTGTTCGGCCATGAGAAGGGCGCGTTTACCGGGGCGACGTCGCGGCGGATCGGACGGTTCGAAGAGGCTGACGGCGGCACCCTGTTTCTTGATGAGATCGGTGAATTGACGATGCCCGTGCAGGTCAAACTTCTGCGTTTCCTCCAGGAACGGGAATTTCAGCGGGTCGGGGGCAATATGAACATCCGCGCCGATGTCCGGATCATCAGCGCCACAAACCGCGATCTTGAAACCATGGTCAAGGAGGAAAAATTCCGGGAAGATCTTTATTACCGCCTGAATGTGGTGGTTATGTCCATTCCGCCTCTTCGTGAGCGACGGGAAGATATCCCTGCCCTGATCGATCATTTTCTGGAGCGCTTTGCCGCTGAAAACGGCAAGAAGATCTTGGGGATCAGCAGCGAGGCCCGGGATCTTCTCATGAAATATGATTATCCCGGAAACGTCCGGGAACTGGAAAACATCATCGAGCGGGCCGTGGTCATCGCACGCAATGAGATCATTTACATGGAAGACCTGCCCTTCCGGGAAGATACTCTGGTTGCCACCTCCGGTGGAGTGCCGGAAGAAGGAGAGGGGAGGCTTCGGGGCGCCATAGAGAATCTCGAAAAGCAGATGATCCAGGACGCCATGGAAAAAGCGGGCGATCATCAGACCCGGGCCGCTGAAATGCTGGGACTCAGTGAACGGATGTTGCGCTATAAGCTGAAGAAATACGGATTGAAGTCCTGAAACGGTGAAGGCTTTTTTGCTGAAAATATACACGAAAAGACAGAGCAGTTTATAATCCCGTCTCCAGGAAGCATTGCAGGACAATGATTGTTATCCTGTCAGCAGTCTCTCAGTTTTATCAGCATTTCAACACATAAAACCTTCCGGCAGCATGCACGACAACTGGAACCATAATGCGAAGGTGTCGGCAATGGTTACTTGATCTTCTGAATATCCTTCTCTTTGCCGATAACAAGAAGAACATCCCCGTCCTTGACAACAAAATCAGCGCCGGGAACCATGGTGATATGATCGGTAACGACATCCCGTATGGCGATGACTTCAATATGATGACGGTTGCGCAGCTGCAGTTCCGCGATGGTCTTTCCGTAAAAGCTGGTGGGAGGCGCCATTTCAAAAATCATATAATTTTCGGTGAGGGGCAGATAATCAAGGACGTTGGGGGAGACAAGACTTTTTACGAGTTTGCGTGCGATTTCTTTTTCCGGAATAATAACTTCCGTTGCACCGACTTTTTCCAGAATCAGCTTATGCTCTTCATTGGGGGCCTTAACAATGATATTCCTGATCTTCAGCTGTTTCATATGCAGTGTGATCAGGGTGCTGGCCGCCAGATCCTCTCCGAAGGAAATAATGACGATGTCATCTTCCTGAAGCCCGATCATATCCATGACTTCCCCATCCAGGCCGTCGGCCAGAATCGCCTTCGTGGAGCAATCCTTAACCCGCTGAATCGCATCCTTGCTTTTGTCGATGGCGATCACATCGAAACCGACTTCATAAAGATCCTTTACGATGTTGAAGCCGAAGATGCCCAATCCGATAACGACAACCCGTTTCGTTCCCATGCTTCCTCCTTATCCCACCATCACGGATTCTTCCGCATAGATGATTTTCCTTTTCGATTTACTCCAGGCAAAGGCGAGGGTCAGGGGACCGACACGCCCCGCAAACATCATGAGGATTATAGCCAGTTTCTGGAGTTCACTCAGTTTTGCCGTTATTCCCGTGGACAGCCCCACCGTTCCATAGGCTGAAACGGTTTCAAAGACATACTCCACAAATAAGTGCCGGCTGCTTGCCGGGGGGAGAGAGTCCGGGCTTCCGAAAAGAAGAATCGATGAGATCAGCGCGACGGAAAAGGCTGAGGCAAAAACAATGGAAATCGTGCGGGTCGTAATTTCTTCGGGGATGCTGCGGTTGAAGATGGTCACCTGTTCGCTCCCCTGGATACGGTTCCAGATCATCATCAGCAGCAGGGTAAAGCTTGTGGTCTTGATGCCTCCCCCCGTTGAACCCGGAGAAGCGCCGATGAACATAAGGCCCATTAACAGCAGGATCGTGGCATTTGTCAGTTGACCGATATCCACCGTATTGAAGCCGCTCGTTCGGGATGTCACCGACTGAAAAAGTGAAACCAGCAGATTTTCCTGCCAGGATGCCCCCCTTAGAACATGATGCATTTCAAAAAAGTAAAACAGAACAGCTCCAAGAAGAATGAGAAAGCCGGTCATCAAAAGGGCGATCCGGCTGTGCAGGGATAGTTTTTTCTGATTACCCCGCACTCTGGAAATGATCTCATAGAGGACAATAAATCCGATACCGCCAAGCACAATCAGACTCATTATCGTCAAATTGACGATCCAGTCGGAGCGATAATCCATAAGACTGTTGGAAAAGAGGGAATATCCGCAGTTATTGAAGGCGGACACCGCGTGATAAACAGAAAGATACAAGGCCCTGGGAAGAGGAAAATCCTGAATGAAACGGGAAAACAGCAAGAGTGTTCCTATGGATTCGATAATCAGGGTCATGAGCAAAACCCACTTGAGGATCATAAAAAAATCCCGTCGGGGGGTATGGAGAAAAGTCGACTGGACAATCTCCCGCCCGCGGAAGGATATACCCCGTCCCATAATTCCGAAGAAAAGCACGGAAAAGGTAATGATCCCCAATCCACCGATCTGAAAGAGCAGAAGGGTAATGAGTTGTCCGGGAAGAGACAGATCCCTGCCGATATCGACGACGGCCAGTCCCGTTACGCAGACCGCGGAGGCAGAGGTAAAGAGGGCGTCGATAAAACTCAGGGGTTTACCGCTTGAGGAAAAGGGCGACCAGAGCAGCAGTGTTCCAGCCAGGATAACGGCGGCAAAACTCAAAATAAAGCTTCTTGCCGGCGTCAGATAACCGGATATGGACATTTTAAGTTGCAATGCCGTCAGTCTCATTGAGCAACCTCGGAAACACCCGGCATACAGGAAGGGAGAAGCAATAAACCGCTGAACGGCCGACTGTGAGGGTTGGAATCATTATTCCCGGATGACGCGGACTGGCCTTCAGCGAATTGGGGGACAAAAATATGCATAAAACCCCGAAGTCTTGTATTGGAGGAGTGTCCTCCGGAAGCACTCCGGGAGAGTCCCCTCATCGATGCCTGCGAGGTTAGCTGACGGGCTCGGGCCGAAGAGGTGCCCTACGCCAAATGGCGATACGCCCCAGGAGAACGGGTCCCCCGCTCCTCTTTAATCGAGGATTAAGCGCCATGCATTAAGCATCAAGAAATCATGTTTGTCAAGTCTTGATCAAGCTTCTTTTCTGGCCGAAAAATGAGCAGCAGGATATTTGCACTATTTTACATTTCATCCCGGGATCGTGAATCTGGGCAGGGTTAAATTTGAGAGCTGCCGACAATCGACTCCATTTACTAAGTTGGAAGCAGTGACCGATGATTTTTTAGAAGTTCCAGGTTGCTTCAGCAATGGCCGTAATATTTGTTTGATGAATTGAGAAAAATATGCAAAAGGAAGCAGAAATCAAGGGGACAGGCACCCAGGGTCAAAGCCCGCTTTCTGCACTGGAGCCATTCAGCATGAACAGAAAACCCACTTATGAAGAACTGGAAAAAAGAGTCAGAGTTCTAGAGAAAGAATCATTAAAATACACACAGACTGAGAACAGACTGAATGAAACCTTGCAGCGGCTTAATTTCCACATCGACAATGCGCCTCTGGCGGTTGTGGAATTTAACAACCGCTTCCAGATTACCTACTGGTCGAATCAGGCTGAGAAGATATTCGGCTGGAATGCCGAGGAGGTAATGGGCAAAAGGATCGACCAGTTGAAATGGGTTTACAAAGACGATATGCACCATGTCGCCGAATTAAGCGCCGAGATGCTCGCATCGCGCCGGACCAGCAACATCCACATAAACCGGAACTATCGCAAGGACGGCTCAGTCATCATTTGTGAGTGGTACAACTCCGTGCTGTTAAACTCGAAGGGGAAGCTCATATCAATCCAATCCATGGCTCGGGATGTTACAGAGCAACATCGTCTGGAGGCTGAGTTAGCGAAAGCCTTTGATGAGATTAAGAGACTGAAGGACCAGCTGGAAGCCGAGAATATCTATCTGCGCGATGAAATCAAGTTAAAAGAGGGCTTTGGCGAAATCATCGGCGCCAGCGATGTAATAAAATCCACCATTCACAAGATCCGGCAGGTTGCCCCCAGCAAGACAACGGTGCTCTTCGCCGGCGAGACGGGAACCGGAAAGGGGATCTTCGCCCGCTTTCTCCACCGGGAAAGCGACCGCCGAGACAGGCCCTTTGTGAATGTTAACTGCGCCAGCCTTCCCGCAAACCTCATTGAGAGCGAACTTTTCGGCAGAGAAAAGGGCGCGTATACCGGCTCCACGGCACGGCAGATCGGCCGCTTCGAGCTTGCCAATAATGGCACCATCTTTCTTGACGAGATTGGTGAGGTGCCGATGGAACTGCAGGCTAAGCTCCTGAAGGTCATAGAGGAGGGAGAGTTCGAGCGCATCGGCAGCCCTCATCCGATAAAGGTTGATGTCCGGATCATCGCGGCCACCAACCGCGATCTCCAGGAAGAGATAAAGAAAGGCCGTTTTCGACAGGATCTTTATTTCCGACTCAATATTTTTCCCATCAATATCCCTCCCTTGAGAGACAGGAAGGGAGACATCCCGCTTCTCGTGAAGGCCTTCGTGGCAAAATTCAGCAAGAGTCACAACAGAGATATTAAAAGGATTCCCGCAAAGATCATGGAATCTCTGAAAAACTATGCCTGGCCGGGAAATGTGCGCGAGCTGATTAATGTTATGGAGCGGGCCGTAATAGTCAGTGAAGGTTCTGAACTTCAGCTTGCAGAAAAGATTGACGCCATCCCTTTGGATTCTTCTATTCGTGGGGATGAGTCTTTCTCCACAGGATCGGGAGAAACACTGGCAGACGCACAGCGGGAACACATACTGAAGGCGCTTCAACAAACCGGCTGGAGAATTGAAGGCCCCCGGGGAGCTGCACAGATCCTTGATCTGCAGCCGAATACCCTGAGGGCTCGTATGAAGAAGCTCGGCATCAAAAGACCTGGAACCCCTTAGAATATTTCCTCCATATAGTCACATCTTCCAGAACCCGAAATAACCTGCCCGACAAATAATTTGGAAACCATCATATATGGCAGATAAATCCGGCGCCGGTCGGACAGCCATCATTTCATCAATAAGATAATCATGAATATAATCATCATGTTATCCATTATTGCCGCTTATTGCTCCGGGTGGCACGTATGTTGATATAGTTATCTTAAAAAAATAAAAGCGATTGGAGGATCGCATCATGAAAAACAATTTAAGAAGTAAAACACGGGGTGTGTTTCTGGTTTTCCTTATTCTGTTTCTGCTGAAGGCTGGCGCCGCATCCGCATCATTGACCGGCAACTCGTCGTCATCCAGTGAACCGCTGAAAAATCCTGCCTATATTACTCAGAGCCATGTCGCTTCGAACCTGTCCGACCAGGGAATCTTTTCAAGTGGAGATAAAACCAACTCTTGGATCGTTTTGTTTTCGGTCCTCATTCTGATAGGACTGGCAGAAATCAAAATCGCTGATCAGATAGCTTATAATTCGAAAAAACAATATGGTTCTTTATTATTTTAATATGATCATCAAATAATAAAAACCCGCTCCACTTTACACAAAGGCGGATTAGGTGAGGATGTGGAAGGTGCCGCCACCTCCTCAACAAAAAATAAAAAAATCCGCCTTTGTTTAAAAAAAGGCCGATTAAGGCAAGGGATCGCCATATGACCGCAAAAGTGATAAGGGACAATATCCATGATAACGAATAAGCTCCGGTCAAAAACAGTTGACCAGGTATTAGAGGTCATCGAAATATCAAAAAGACGTTATTTTAGCGGCTTATCAATAACTTCATCCATCAATGTCGGGATAAAGGAAGTCGCGAGAAGTTATCAGACAACATATCAAACAATAGGGGACGCTTGTCGAAAACGACTCGGCTTCAATGATATTGAAGAGTTTAAGGATGCATTACTGGAATATTTCCGTGGAAATCCTACGAAAATTATTTCAGTTCTCAAAGATCATACAGATCATGAATTACATCATAAAATTAATGATTATTTCTCCCGAAGGTCTAATATTCGTCAAATCAATGCTCATGAGAATAAGGATAAAAATATTTCTCGACAAAACTCTGAAGTATTTACTTTTCGTTTAGACAGTGAAACATCAAATATACTTAAAATGTTGGTAGCTTATAAGGGGATTTCCTTATCGGAATGGGTGTCAGACGCCGTAAGGATCAAATTAGATGATTTAAAGGAATTATTAGAGATATTCTTAGAAAACCCTCATGATAATCGACATCCTGCAGCAAAGCAGGACATGGAAAAACGGCTCATTCTGGTTAATTCTAACAGTTCAGATTATCCCTGAGAGGGAGGAATCAGAGAGGGCTGTGCAAGAGGGCGGATAACGCCCTTGCCGGTAATTCTGTCTAAAGACAGCCAACAAGGGAATGTGACATATGGTCTTAAAAACTTATGAAATACATCATGTTGTTATGGGTTCAGATTTGAATCATCACGGCACCCTCTTTGCCGGTCAAGGGGCTAAGTGGTTTGTCGAAGCCGGCTTTATTGCCGCCGCCAATCTGACCGCGCCGGAAAACATCGTTTGTGTCAATATTCATGGGATGCTTTTTAAAAATCCTGTTCCAAAGGGCACCGTCCTTCGCTTTGAATCCAAGGTGGTTCTTACCGGTAAGACCCGACTTGTCTCTTACGTGAAGGTCGTTAAGAGCAAAAACGATGAATTCGTTGTCGATGGCTTTATCTCCTTTGTCCATGTAAACGCTGACGGGCGTCCAATGCCACATGGACTCTCCATCGAGGTTCTCAGAGAAGAAGACATCATCATTCAGGAAAGAGCGAAAGCTCTGACGACATAAAAAAGAGGAATCTCTTCATCATGCCCTTTTCAGCAACGGGATTCGCCGTTCATTCTCCGTTCCGTACAGTTATACCACAAGAAACTCTTCCTTTTTCATCAACTCCCAACAGGTGATTTTATCAAGAGTCTGGGAAGAAATAAAACATGAGTTCCCGGAGAATGCTTTAAAAAGGGAATAGTAGGCCGGTTCCCTGGAATAATCCCGGTAAGCGAACAGTTTGAGCCCGTCGCTGAAAAGACAGTTGAGTGCAGAATAACGACAGAGGCTTTTGATCAAAGACACGGTATGGAGAAAGGCCTTCCCCAGTTCAGGAGAGGGATTCCTCATGAAATGATGGAAAAAAACTTCCGTATCAAGAGCGTCTTTGCGAAGAACGGAAGGCGTGATGTCTGGAATCAGTTCTTTATAATCGTAGACCGTGCCGTTATGGGCAAAAGCGACATTTCCGTATCGGAAGGGATGGGCGTGCCGGAAAGAAGTGGTGTTTTTCCAGGCGGATTTGCGCAGATGAAGGATCACAACCGGGCACTCGCGGGTTTTGCTGAGAAGTTCCAGGGCTTGATCTGTCTCTTCGAGGAGGTTGCCGCCGCTTTTATAAACTTCCAGTTCCCCGTTTTGATAAAATGCCACCCCCCATCCGTCTGCATGTCCGGGAGGATCACCTTTCATGACCATGCCGCTGCGGGCGAGTTCGCAGAAGTTCAGGACGATCTGCTGATGCTTTGAAAATTCGAAATTCGTGATGCCAAGAAGCCGGCACATGTTAAAAAAACAACCTCACAACGATGATGGAGACAATGATTCCGATGAAATCGGCAGCCAGACAGACGGGCACAAGATAGCGCGTTCTGCTGATGCTGACTGCTCCAAGATAAACAGCAAGAACATAAAAGGTCGTCTCCGCACTGCCCATGATCACGGCGGTCATTCGAGCTGCTGTCGAATCCGGTCCGGCTGTTTTGACGATGTCGGTAAACAGCGCGGTTGATGCGCTGCCGGAAAGAGGTTTGATAAGAGCCATGGAGATGACTTCGATCGGGATATCCAGAAAAGCGAAGGCGCTGTAAAAAATATTTCTGAGGCAATCGAAGGCTCCCGAAGCCTGAAAACATTTAATAGCGACAAAAATCGTCAACAGGTAGGGGAAAATGTTCAGGATGATACCCGGACCTTCTTTTGCTCCGGCAACGAAGGAATCATAGACACGGACTTTTTTAAACGTTCCGTAAAGCACCGTGAACAGAATGAACAGGGGAATAATAATCAGGGATAGATAACTGACATGCTTAATCATTTAAGGATCTTCCTGAAAGAGAAGAGGATAATCAGTGCCGTTGCCGCTGAAATGAACGTGGCGATCAATACCGGCACAACGACCTCTGCCGGATTTTCCGCGCCGAAGGCTGCAAGGATGCCGATTACTGTAAAGGGAATCAACTGAATGCTGGCGGTGTTCAGGATAACAAAAATCATCATTTCAAATGTGACTGCCCCTTTGTCCGGGTTAAGGGTATCGAGTTCCTGCATGGCTTTGATTCCCAGAGGGGTGGCGGCATTGCCAAGTCCCAGGAGATTGGCCAGGACATTGAGGGTGATCGCGGTAATGGAAGGGTGGTCCCCCGGGATGTTTTTGAAAAGCCGGGAAATGATCGGCTGGAATGCATGGGCGATCCGATAAATCAACCCGGAGTCTTCCAGAATCCTGGTGATTCCCATCCAGACTGATACGATGCCCAGCAGGTACAGGGATGTTTCCACCGCCGATTTGGCGCCATCGAATATCGCTTTGGTAAAGGGTTCCAAGTTTCCTGTAAAAACGGCGAAAACGATGCTGACCGAGATCAGGATCAACCAGATCATGTTCATGATCGGACTCCAGGCAGGGAGAGCTCGGTGATAACGAGACTCTTCCTCTCCGTATTCAACTCCACCTGTGCTCCGACCGGAAGGGTGATCTTGTTCTGAACGTGGCCGATCCAGGGACAGGAAATAACAGGAATCGTTATTTCCATCTGTGAGGCAAGAATCTCATAAACCTGCCTGCTTCTGATTCCACGGAAATTTCCGAGAATGACAGCCTGAACGCCGTCGAATTTTCCGGCGAGGATCCACTGGGTCAGACAGCGATCGACCCGATGGAGTTTTTCGTCGACGTCTTCAAAAAAAAGAATCGATCGATCCGTGTCGATTTCCCATTTTGTATTCATCAGAGCCGTCAGGGTGACGAGATTGCCGCCCTTCAAAATGCCCCTGGCAAAACCGGGATTGAAGACCTTCAACGGGGCGCCTTTGAAGAGGTTTTTTTCGGGCCACCCGTTAACGGCGTTCATAAAGGACCTGACCGTAAAGGCTGTCGGAGTTCCAAGATTGGCCACCATCGGGGCATGGAGCGTAACCAGTCCGGTGTGCTCGGAAATGGGATTGAGCAAAGCGCTTACATCACTGAAACCGGCAAGAATTCCGGGATGTTTCTTTAGGAAATCGAAATCGATGAACGGCAGGGTTTTCATTGCGCTGTATCCACCCCTCTGAGCCAGAATCACATCGACATCGGGGTTGGAAAAAGCCCTGTGTATCTGATTCGCTTTTTCTTGCGGCGATGAAGGAGCGATCGGGAATTCCGGATTCAGGACATTAAAACCCAGTGAAAAGAGCTGTCTGATCCCGCGGTTGAAGTCGCGCTTTTTCCGGATCAGATAACTTGGGGTGATAATGAAGACATTCTTCAAAAAGAGGACCTCGGAAAATTAAAATGACGCTCGAGAGATCATGTCGTTATCAGGGCAACAGCAGCCTGTATGATCATGTGCGATAATCTTGGCAGATCGAGAATCTCCCCTGGTATTGCATCCAATGCCCGGTTCGGCTTCGTTTCAGGTCAGCAGGGATTCAGCGATCCCATCGCAGAGCAACTTCGCCATCGCTTCCCTCGTCTCGAGAGTCGCAGAACCAAGGTGGGGAAGGAGCACGGTTCGCGGTGCCACAAGCCACTGGGGATCCAGATCCGGTTCATTCTCGTAGACGTCCAGACCGACACCACCGATCTTTCCCTGGTGAAGAAGTTCCATAACCGCCTGTTCATCGAGTATTCCGCCCCGGGCCGTGTTGATGAGAAAGGCTCCATGGGGCAGCAGATCCAGCTTCTCGCGGTTGAGAAGGCCGCGAGTCGTATCCGTCAGCGGGCAGTGCAGGGAGAGCACATCGCTTTGGCGCAGCAGCTCATCAAGAGGCAGACGCGCAGCGATATCCACTCCGAAATCCACCGGTTTCTGATTGCCTTCCCGGTTCCAGAAGATGACCTTCATGCCTATGGCCCAGACTCGCCGCGCAAAAGCCCGGCCGATAGGACCGGAGCCGAGAATTCCACACGTCTTTCCTGTAAGACCGGTTCCCAGGAGGAGATCGGGAGCCCAGCCCTTCCAATGACCGGACCGCACGAGTGCTTCACCTTCCCGTACCCGTCGGGTAAGGGACAAAAGGAGTGTCAAGGCCAGATCGGCCGTGGCATCCGTTAAGACTCCCTGTGTGTTTACTATGCGGATGCCGCGGGACTGGCAAGAGGTGATGGGAAGGTGGTTGATTCCCACAGAGTACGTGCCGATGACCCTCAAGTTCGGACAAAGGTCCAGGTCCGCTTCGGTCAGTGGCTCGGATAAAAGAACGATGAGGGCTTCCGCGCTGGCGAGCCCCGCTTTCCAGGCAGAAGACCGACAGGGAGCGACACATAATTCAGGAAAGCGCAGTCCTAATTCGTCGATGTATGGACCGACCAGTGTAGAGGTGGCAAGTACGCGGATGTTCATCAACGAAGTTCCTTTTTTATTCATGTGATGGAAATTTCTTTGTTGCGGCACGGAGTTTATTAATAACAGTTTTTCCTGTCAAGATAATACTCATGAAGGATATGGAAGGGATGAAAGTTGAATTTCAGGCCTCTCTATTTTTACATTTGCCCGGAGATAACCATATAGGGACAGAGTAACTTTCAGTTACGAAAATTCAATGATTGACGGAAACTTACTCTTTGAGTTCACCTTTTAGGATTGTCATGATTTTCTCGGGGATGATTGCAATACCACATTCCGGACAGATGGCCGGTTCAAGCGCTCTCAACTGATTGCGAATCTCCGCCTGTACAACAAAACGCTTCGGGCAGCCACGTTCCGTGCAATATCCGGAAACGAAGCCTGTTATGCAGGTAAGCTTCATCCTTCGTTTGAGGCGAATGTTGAACTTCGCTAAATTGTTTCGCACCTCTTCTGACAATACGCGTTCGTCCTCCTCCGTTTCCTGCCCATGTGCACGCTGATACAGAAATTTTGCTATCCGGAGGCCCTGGTGTCTCTCCCAGCCAATCTTGACGAGTTCCTTGAGGGCCAGGGTGATTTCTTCATGGGACGCCAAATCTTTGCTGAATGACAAATGCTGATCATAGACAGAACAGATTTGATCGATGCAATCCAGATAATCAGACAGGCACTGAGCGCATACTGATTTGAAGCAGAGCCATTCGTTCAGCGGAAATATGGCATTTTTATTTTTGGCATGCTGCAGATACAGTTCGCAAAATGCCGCCAGAACCAGGAATGCGAGCTGGCGGGATAAGGGAATTCCTGAGTCGCGAAATGCCTCAGCCACGCTTTTCCCATATTTTCCTGTTATGTCAAATCTCGGTGAGAAAAGAATTTCGATGAGCGCAATAAGGATTCGAATTTCTGATGCCAGTTCATAATCCGGATCGTAATCCGGAATTGTTTGAATAATGTCTTCCGCCTGCGCCCGCAAAGAAAGCTGCATAACATACAGACGCATCAGCGACGCATAGGCTGACTCGGCCTTTTTAAGGTCTATATCCGTATCCATCCGGATCAGATCATTTTTCAGCCGTTCAGTGTGACGCTCCAGCTCATGCCATCTGAGAAGAAGATCGTCCGCGGCTTGTATGCGCTCTGTCATTGTTTGCTCAGCACATATGAGTATAACTGTAAAAAATCCATGACAAAAATTTATCGATTTTAATCTATGGCTATCACAGCCTTTGATCCCGTTTGTTCCCCGAATGATTCTTAAGTCCGATATCCCGGAAATGACCTGAATAGACTTGTTCAAAAAATACCGGATATGCGTTCACACGGTTGTCCCGGCGGGCAAATGCCCCGGTTCTGAGACCTGCTCTGAAAGAGGAAATGACACTGCCTTCACGTACGATCATTACTGATTTTCGTATGTCTAATAATGTCGGATTAAATTCAAGAAGAGTATCTCAATAAGGCGGATTGATGGAGTTCAACATTTTAGGATCATCGAGATTCATAGTTCGGTGATCAGGGAATAACCCAGGATGCGTCTCTTCGATTGTCTTTCCAGGTAAATTTCGCTCGGATGTGCCCCGTCAATTTCAGCAGCAGCCAATCCATTTCATTGAATCGGCAGACAATAGCGGCAAAGTTTTTACGGGCCTCCGGGATGTCAAGTATTTTCGGTGCTTTATCCCGAAGAAAATCAGGAATTCCCGAAGTCGGCTTTTCCGTGGGGGAGCCTGGCGGGATTTCGGCGCAGTAGTTGATTCGATGATGAAAGCGCACCTTTTCCCATTGTGATTCAGCCGTTTTGTCGTCGGTATGGACCGAAGCTGTTCCGGAAAGACGCAGTTGCAGCCACTTGTCGGAGTTATAGAAGAGCCAGCTTACATTGGGATTGTCCCGGATCTGTGAAACCTTGGAACCCCGGGCATCACAGTGACAGATCAGGGTCCTGTTTTCTTCTATAAACTCTCTCAGAATGATGATCCGGCTCTGAGGCTTGTTGCCGTCCATGGTGGTAAGGGTTGCCTGGTGGAACGGGTCCCTGAAGTTACGAGCACCTTCATGGAGAAGCCTCCAACTTGATTCGAGAACGTCATCCAGAGTGGAGACATTTTCCTTTTTTCCGAAGATCATATAAGTTCCTATGCCAGTGAGGCAGACAAAGTTTTTTATCTGTATGTTTGTTTTAAAACCGTGTTAAAAAAGCAACTTCACAGAATTTTATGTTCGTTTCTTAAAATACCGACGATGAAAACATGGGGGTGGAAGGGTCATGAAATCTTATCGCAAAGAATTGTGGTTCAATGTACCCGTGCGAAGAGGGTTTGTCAACATTACCGATCACGTAAATCGATGCCTGAATGAAAGCGGCGTATCCGAGGGGCTGGTTCTGGTCAATACGACACAAATGTTCTTTTAAATAGTCCGTCCTGAAAAATAGGATGTGAAAAATTTTTTGGTTGATCGGTTCTTTGAAAACTGAAGATGATTGCGGCTAAAGAAGAGATTTTCTGAATGATTTTCTCTACACTGTCTGTCGATTCCCTCTA